>OGCN01000088.1_pt1 | contig 145285 bp, 128 predicted proteins | sample 1570181 | NCBI WGS metagenome assembly OGCN01 (sample SAMEA4370584, study PRJEB24528) | human gut metagenome | reverse complement strand
CGACCCTCTGATTAACAGTCAGATGCTCTAACCGACTGAGCTACTGAAGAAGGTTGTTTTCTCGATTGCGGTGCAAAGATACTAGCTTGTTTTGAATTATGCAATACCTTTGGCAAAAAAAAGATGAAAATATTTTGTTTTACCCTAAAATTCTTGTGTGATATTGCATCTGAGAGAAGCGTATCTCCCTTTCCTTGACGAAATTAAGTTAAATATTGGACATTTTCTGTTGCTCTAAGCAGAATAATGCTTTTCTTTGCAATAATATTTTGAAATACATTATAAAATAAACAATATATAAAGATATGAATACTAAGAAGACTATTATAGCCGCGTTTGCCATATTGGTAGGTCTGGGATTGTTAAGTTTCAAGGGGGATGACAGAAACTTCAAGATAGCAAAGAATCTTGATTTGTTCAATTCTATATTCAAGGAATTGGATATGTTTTATGTTGATACTGTTGATGTGGAAAAGATGATTCAGAACGGTGTTAACGGCATGCTGGCACTTACAGACCCTTATACAGAGTATTATCCAGAGGAAGAAGTCAGTAGTCTGAAGGAGATGATTACCGGAAAGTACGGAGGTATTGGCGCAGCAATCAGATATTATGAGGCAAACGACCGTATTGTAGTAGTTGAGCCTACTGAGGGTATGCCTGCTGCCGAATCGGGAGTGAAGGCAGGTGATATAATACTGGAAGTAGGAGGAAAGCCGATGCTTCGCGGAGACATGAAACCACAGGAGTTCTCAAGTAAGGTCAGTGAAGCTTTGCGCGGTGAGCCGGGAACCTCGTTTGTGCTTAAAGTCCTCCGCCCTATGCAGAACGACAGTACTGAAATGGAATTCAAGATTACCCGCAGGAATATACGTACAAATCCGGTACCATATCATGGAATGGTGCGCGACAGTATAGGATATATTGCTCTTCAAAGTTTCACGGACAATTGTTCTAAAGATTTCAAGAAAGCATTTATCGAACTCAAACAGCAAGGCGCGAAATCACTTATCATAGATTTGAGAGATAATGGTGGCGGTTCGTTGTCCGAGGCTGTTGATATTGTCGGTCTGTTCGTACCGAAAGGTCAGGAAGTGGTTTATACCAAGGGTAAAATCAAACAGGCGGAAAATTCTTTCAAGACACGTTTTGAACCGGTTGACACCGAAATCCCATTGGTCGTTCTGGTGAACGGCTCTTCTGCCTCTGCATCCGAAATTCTCAGCGGTTCGCTTCAGGATCTTGACCGTGCAGTGATTGTAGGTAGCCGTACATACGGTAAGGGACTTGTTCAGACTACACGTCCGCTTCCTTATAACGGTACTTTGAAGGTTACTACATCCAAGTACTATATACCTAGTGGTAGATGTATCCAGGCTATCGACTATTCAAAGAAGAATGCAGACGGCTCGGTGGCACGTACACCTGACAGCCTTACAAATGTATTCCATACAGCTATCGGCCGAGAGGTGCGCGATGGTGGAGGAATACGTCCTGATATAGAAGTAAAGGCCCAGAAGTTCCCTAATATTATATTCTATCTTATGAACGAGGATATTATATTCGATTATGCCACACAGTACTGCTGGACTCATCAGGCGCCGGCTTCTGTTGCAGACTTCAAGCTGACAGATGATGATTATGAAAAATTCAAAACACTGGTGAAATCGCGTGATTTTACATATGACCGCCAGAGTGAGAAGATGCTTAAATCCTTGAAGGAAATGGCAGAATTTGAGGGATATATGGATGGAGCCAAAGAGGAATTTGCAGCTCTTGAAAAGAAACTTAACCATAATCTGGACCGCGACCTTGAGACATTCAAGAAACAGATAAGCGAATATCTCTCTCAGGAGATTATAACAAGATATTTCTATCAGCGTGGTGCGGCGATGGAACGTCTGAAAGACGATGACGACCTTGAAAGTGCCGTAAAAGTACTTCAGAATAAGGCTGAATATGCTAAAATTCTGTCAGTATCAAAGTAAGGGTAAAAATCTGATATATTATTTTTATGATACTTCTCTGTCAGTTCGATAAAAACTGGCAGAGAAGTATTTTTTTCGGGTTATTTCTGATCCATTTTCCACCAGTCGAACTCAAAGAGTTCTTCATCGCCTCCGCGATATAATATTGTAACGTCATGTACTCCGGTAACTTTCTCTACCGGTGCAGAGATGTTGTGCCATTCTTTGTTTGTAGTTACGCTGATAATGGATACGGGCTTGTCGTCAACTCTAATTTCTATTGTTCCGCCTGCCTTGCCTCGTACACATACAGTTATTGATTTGGCTCCATTTTCGAAATCAACACTGCGAATACGCTGCCATGAACCGTTATAGATACGTGTCAGCCAATGGTCTTTACCATCCTGACGGTCTGTTTTCAGACCGTAGCTGTCTGCCATAGTCTCTGCTTCAACACGTTCATACGGGTTAAGGTTTTTAACAGGCTTTTTCACTCCTTCTTTTGTAAAAGGAATGTGCGGTATTGAACCGTCAGCGTTGAATTTGAATTCTTCCACACAAGAAGCGCGGCGGAAACCTCCTCCGTTTGGCAGACGTCCGTCATGATAAAACATAAAGTTACGTCCCTTGAATTCTATAGAACCGCCGTGTATGGTAAAACTGTTGTTTGCTTCCTCCATAACGCGTCCACCGTATTTCCATGGTCCGGCAATGCTTTTTGCCGTAGAATATGCCATGTGTTCCGGTACTCCTCCTGCTGCATATTCTATATAATAAGTGTCTCCACGTTTATAAACCCAAGGGCCTTCTTCGTATCCTGTTTTCATGATTTTTTTGTTCAGTTGCCAGTCGTGTTTCAATACTTTAGGGCCGAAGGCAGACTCGTCATCCGTGTTGACTTTTATTATTTCACTCTCTAATGACACCATGTCGCGTCCCAGTTTGGCATACCATAATCCGTTGTTTCCCCAGAACAGATATGCCTGTCCGTCATCGTCTATAAATACCGACGGGTCAATATATCCAAAGCCTCCCGGAACCAGTGGTTTGCCAATAGCATCCTTGTATGGGCCTTCAGGACGGTCTGCCACGGCAACGCCTATGCCATGCAAATGTTTGGTCGTGTCTTCAGCTGCTACATACCAATACCATTTTCCGTCCCGTTCTATAGCCTGCGAAGCCCATGCGTTGTCTCCCTGTTTTGCCCATTTGAATGTTGCCGTTGACAAAGGCACTCCGCGGAATGTCCAGTTTACCATATCTGTAGTAGAAAAAAGCAGCCAGTCTTTCATCTTGAAATATTGTGCGTCGTCTTCGTCATGGTCTGTAAACAGATAGACCGTATCGCCATGTACATACGGAGCCGGATCCGGCGTATAACAGGTTTGTATAATAGGATTTTGTCCGGATAACCGGAATAGTGATGACAGTATTCCCACTGCCAGAGTGATTGTTGTTTTTCGTTTCATAATTTTAGGTTTTACTATCTTGTTATTTGTTGCTGCCATTAAAGCGTTTACAAAGAAAAAGATATTTCTCCTATTATTTGAAATATGATGTTACAAATGTTTTTGCTTATGTTACAAATATGATGTAAGTGTATATTTTCTATGCGGTTAAAAACAAAAAAAGGGAAGAAGACGCGTCTGTCTCCCTCCCTATTGTGTAATATGGTGATTTCTTTTATTTCTCGTGGAAATCTCCGTTGGCTTTTATCAGTTCTATCAGTTTTTCTACAGCCTGTTCTTCAGGAATATTCTTTTCTATACATTCCTTACGCTTGTACAGACTGATTTTGCCGCGTCCTGCCCCTACATAACCATAGTCGGCATCAGCCATTTCTCCGGGACCGTTTACTATACATCCCATAATTCCTATTTTCAGGCCTTTCAGATGTGAAGTCGCGGCCTTGATGCGTGCGATTGTCGATTCAAGGTCGTAAAGAGTTCTTCCGCATCCCGGACAAGATATATATTCGGTTTTGGAAGTACGTACTCTGCCGGCCTGAAGAATTCCAAATGCTGTTTCGTCAAGTTTCGTATCTGCTATGGCCGAGGAGTTGTTGTAAAGCAAGATACCGTCAGTCAGTCCGTCGAATATTAATGCTCCCATGTCGGCTGCTGATTTAATCTGCAAGTCCTCAACAGAATTTTCTTCATACATCTGGAAGAACACTACAGGGTTTTTCAGGCCTTGTCTTGTGAGCTGATGAACAAGACCACGGTATTCGCCCAGTCTGTTAGGATGATTGCTCTGTGCAATGATTACAACTTCCGGATGCAGACGCAGACATGCTGTTACCTCTTCGTTGAGGCCCATATAAGTGGTAAACAGGAATTTGATGTCCGATTGGATTTGGTGCAGACCTATAATCTGCTGGGTGTTGAATGCAGGATAAGTGCCTTCTTCGCCATTCCAAACGTTTGCGTCAACTATATAGCCAATGTCCTTTCTCCTGTTTTCAGGCAGAGCCTGTCCGCAATATACGTAATCAGGCTTGAACTGTTCGTTCATGTCCATGTTGCCGTTCAGGCGTACGGAAACAACTACAGGGAGGTTGTCGCCGCCAATGTTGCCTACGGCGTTTGTCTTGCGTCTTGAAGGGTTGGTGTAGCAGAAATCGTCTGCTTCGGCTCCAGGGATATAAGGATGGTTTTCGCGTTTGATGATGTAGTCCACCAGTTTGCGTGCAACAGGAATTTCAGCTTCAGGAGCTTCGCTGAGCGATACGCGTATGGTGTCGCCAAGTCCGTCGGCAAGGAGTGCGCCTATTCCGAGAGCTGACTTGATACGTCCGTCCTCTCCGTCTCCTGCTTCAGTCACACCAAGATGCAGAGGGAATGCCATGCCTTCCTTTTCCATCTGTTCGGCAAGCAGTCTGACGGTCTTTACCATGACAACAGTGTTGGAAGCCTTGATGGAGATTACTACATTGCTGAAATTCTCTTCTATACAGATACGAAGGAACTCCATACATGATTCAACCATGCCTTCAGGAGTATCGCCATAGCGTGACATGATACGGTCCGACAGTGACCCGTGGTTCACCCCGATGCGGATTGCTGTGTGATTTTCCTTGCAGATGTTCAGGAATTTGACAAAACGCTCGCGGATTTTCTGTATCTCCTGTGCATATTCCTCGTCAGTGTATTCCAGGCTTTTGAAAGTACGGGCAGGATCGACATAGTTACCCGGATTGATACGTACCTTTTCGGCATAAAGTGCAGCTACATCCGCCACGTTCGGATTGAAGTGTACATCTGCCACGAGAGGGGTATTGTAACCTTGCGAGCGCAGTCCGATGTTTATATTCTTCATGTTTTCAGCCTCGCGTACACCCTGAGTGGTGAGGCGTACATACTCTCCACCGGCATCGATGATTCGTTTAGCCTGTTCCACACAAGCCTCTGTATCCATCGTTACGGTATTGGTCATGCTCTGTATGCGTATAGGATTAGCGCCACCCATAGGAGTGGCGCCAACATATACTTCGTTTGCCTTTCGGCGTGAATAGTTGAAGTAATCCATTTAATTAGTCTTGTATGCGTATTTAACTTCTTTCAGTTCTTCGTTTGCCTTTACAATCTTGTTTTTCAGTCCTTCCTTGTAAGCGGCAAACTTCTTAGCCAATTCCTCGTCAGAGAGTGCTATCATCTGTACTGCCAGGATTGCAGCGTTCATTGCTCCGTTGATGGCTACTGTTGCTACAGGTATTCCAGGAGGCATCTGGATGATAGAATACAAAGCGTCAACACCATCGAGTACAGAGCCTTTAATAGGTACTCCGATTACAGGAAGTGTAGTGTTGGCAGCAATAACTCCCGGAAGTGCGGCAGCCATACCGGCAGCAGCTATTATTACTTTCAGTCCTCTGTCGGCAGCACCTTTTGCAAATGCTTCAACTTCGGCCGGAGTACGGTGAGCTGAAAGTGCGTTAATCTCGAAAGGAACCTGCATTTCGTCAAGCAGTTTGGCAGCCTTTTCCATAACCGGAAGGTCAGAAGTACTACCCATGATGATACTTACTATTGGTTTCATTCTTTTTTCTCTTATAGTTTATACTTGTTTGTTTTTGTTTATGTCTGTTGTTTTGATATTATTCGTTTATAAGTTTTTTATATGCTTCTGCATCCAGCAGTTCTTCAGCTTCAGAAACGTCTGTAGGCTTGATTCTGATAATCCATCCTTCGCCGTAAGGGTCTTTATTCACAAGTTCAGGATTTTCTTCAAGTGCCGGATTTACTTCAAGTATTTCTCCTCCAACAGGCAGGAACAAATCGGAAACGGTCTTTACTACTTCAATACTTCCGAATGTTTCTCCTTTTTCCAGTGTTTCTCCTTCTGTAGGAACATCTACGAATACAATATCACCTAATTGTGTTTGAGCATAGTCTGTTATACCTACATATGCTTCTTCTCCTTCTAAACGAATCCATTCATGTTCGTTTGTGTACTTTACGTTTGTTGGAAAATTCATGGTTTTAAAATTTACAAGGTTAGTATATCTTTTCAAATAAACAAAATTCCTGTGACACCGCAAAATAATCCGACAACAAATCCTCCGAAAACTTCAATAAGAGTGTGTTGGCGCATTATTATTCTGGCTGTACACAACATACCAGCCAGCAATATGAATCCTGACAGCCACCATACCGGATTGAACTGGAAAAGAAAACTGTAGGACAGCAGTCCCCCGACCATTAATCCGCTACTAGCCGCGTGTGTACTGATTTTGAGCTTTAGGTTTACAATGGTACACAATACCATACATATCAGTACGGCAAGAACTATTCCGCTCATATACCTTGGAGTGTGTATCCTGTACATTGTCACCAGACCGCCTATGTAGCTTAGGATTGTCAGTCCGTACGGGACGAACCTGTTTTCGCGGTGTCCCAGCTCTTTTATACCCCAGCCGTTGATTTTCTGGAAAATGTATATACCCAGCATGGGGAAAAGAATGGTGAAGCAATACACCAGTCCGAGTATCGACAGTTTGTACGACATGGGCATTATGTTGAGATATGTAAATAGAAATATCATCAGAAATGCCACAAACGGAACCATGAACGGCGAGAATATCGCCGATACTATATAGGATGCTATATATAGCGGGTCCTTTTTTTCCTGTTCCGTGAAATGCACAGGCTCGTGATATGTCAGTTCGCTGGGAATATTATTTTCTTCCATTTTATCTTCTTAGTCTAGCTACAGGAATATTTAACTGTGTACGGTATTTGGCGACAGTACGACGTGCTATAGGATAGCCTTTGTCTTTAAGGACTTCTGCCAGTTCGTCGTCCGTCAGAGGGTTTTCCTTGTCTTCGTTGTCAATCACTTCTTTCAGAATTCTTTTTATTTCTCTTACGGACAGTTCCTCACCGTTGTCGGTGGTATATCCGTCGTTGAAAAAGTACTTGAGCGGGAAGATACCGAAGTTGGTTTGCACATACTTGCTGTTGCTTACCCTTGATACAGTCGAGATGTCCAGTTTGGCCCTTTCCGCCACATCCTTCAGTATCATAGGTTTCAGCAAGGTTTCATCTCCCTCGGTAAAGAACGGGCGCTGCAGGTCTATTATTGCCTGCATGGTGCTTAGCATGGTGTTTTGTCTTTGCTTTACGGCATTGATAAATCCTTGGGCTGCATCAACCTTCTGCTTCAGGAACATGAATGCGTCTTTTGCTTCTTTCGATTGGTTGGCTTTGTTCTTGGTCTGTTCTTCCAGCATGTCCGTAAATGTTCTGCTTAGTCGGAGTTCCGGAACATTTCTGTTGTTGAGGCTCAGGATGATATTTCCGTCATCTTCTGTCTCGACTATAAAGTCCGGGATTATGTGATGCAGGTTTTTGCCCATAGCTTCTCCCATGGAACTTCCGGGACGCGGATTTAACTTTACAAGTTCGGCCACGGCAGCATTGTATTCATCTTCCGTGATATTGAGTTTCTGTATAATCTTATCCTTGTTCTTCTTTGTGAACTCGTCGCAATACTGGTCTATTATGTCGTATTCAATTTTTTTCAGCGGCGAATCCTCTTTTCTCTTTATCTGAAGAAGGAGACATTCTTTCAGACTTCTTGCACCTATTCCGGCAGGGTCAAAGTCCTGTATTATTGATATGATGTGTTCAAGTTCTTCTTCTGTGGTGTATATTCCCTGATATATGGCCAGTTCGTCCATTATAGCTTCTGTGGTTTTCCTCAGAAGTCCGTCATCATCCAGTGAACCTATGATATACTCTCCAAGCATTTTCTGCTCGTCGGTCAGTTCTTGCATGTCAAGCTGCTCTTTCAGTGTCTCGTAGAAAGAAACATTGTCCGATAAAGGAATTTCTTCTGGAGTTTCGCCTGCGGAACGGTTGTTCTCTTGCAGTTTATAGTCAGGAATGTCATCTTCTGTACGGTAGTCGCCCAGCGATACATCTTCGTTATAGTTAGTATCCGGGTCAGCATCAGGATCTGTAGGATAATCGTTAGCCTGGTCTTCTGCTATTTCCGATGGATCTCTACCTTCTTCTAATGCCGGATTGTCAAGAATCTCTGCATGTACTCTTTCTTCCAATTCTACTGTTGGCAATTCCAAAAGTTTGACCAGCAACACTTGTTGCGGTGAAAGCGTTTGTACTTGTTGTTGAGCCTGCGACTGTATTTGACGTGAGTTTTGTGCCATTTTATAAATTTATTTATTGGCAAAAGTAGTAAAATAATTGTGATGATCAATCCTGAAAAGGTTAGTTTGTTTTAAAGAAAGTATCTTTTATATCAGATTACATAAAAAATATGGCTTTACCTGTTGTTGATTTTTAAGTTGGATTTTATATCCTAGTAAGCCTGTATAAATACATAGATATAACTGCAATTATTTAAATGTAACATGCAGCAAAACATATGTAACATTTACGGTTGTTATGTAACGTCGGTTACATGTTTTGGAACAAAAATATTGTGAATACAAAAAAAGATAATGTAAATTTGCAATGTGTTAAATGAAATTTAAATGTGTAATCTTAAATGAAAATGCGTATGAATATTATTGAAGAAAGTGGATAGCAAAAACTGATGAATCTAAGAATCGACTATTTAATTTTTTATTTTTAATTATTAAAGTAATGAAAAACATAAGACAAAAGTTTATTGAGAAATTTTCTTTTGATAAGAAAAAACACTTTCTCACACAGATGAAGGTGTTCTTTTTCCTGTTATTGCTTGGCAATGTTTCGATGATGGCTCAGACTTTCGTTGTACAGGGAAAAGTCCTTGATGCGAATGACGAACCTTTAATCGGTGCGGCTATTGTGTTGAAAAGTCAGAGTACAGTTGGTACTGTGGCAGACTTTGATGGAAATTTTACTTTGGAAGTACCAAGTAAGGATGCAGTATTGACCGTTTCTTATTTGGGTATGACTCCACAAGACGTTAAGGTTGATGGACGCAGTATGATAGTAGTTGTATTACGAGAGGATTCCGAAATGCTTGAGGAAGTTGTAGTTGTTGGTTATGGACAGCAGAAAAAGGCTTCTGTGGTTGGTGCTATCACGCAGACAACAGGCAAAGTGCTGGAAAGAGCTGCCGGTGTTTCGGATATTGGTGCCGCATTGACTGGTAATCTTCCAGGTGTTGTTACTACTGCTGGAACAGGTATGCCTGGTGAAGAAGATCCTAAGATTACAATTCGTGGTGCTAGTTCATGGAATAATAATGAAGAGCCTCTTGTTTTGGTAGATGGAATTGAGCGTCCAATGAGTTCAGTGGATATTACTTCTGTTCAGTCTATTTCTGTTTTGAAAGATGCTTCTGCAACAGCAGTATATGGTGTAAAGGGTGCAAATGGAGTTATCCTGATTACTACCAAGAGAGGTACAGAAGGAAGTGCTAAGATTGATGTCGGTTTTAATGCGACTTTGAAATCTCCTTCGAAATTACCTAATAAATATGATTCGTATGATGCTCTAATGTTCCGTAATATTGCCATCGAACATGAATTAGCGTTGGCTCCTCAATCATGGGCTGATATACGTTCTCAAGCTTTTATTAATAATTATCGCAATCAAACTACTGTTGAGCAAAGGGAACGCTATCCTAATGTAGATTGGCAGAAGGCTTTGTTTAAGGATAATACCATGTCATACAACGCAAATATTAACATTAGTGGTGGTACAAAGTTTGTAAAATATTTCGCTGCTGCGGATTATGTGCATGAAGGCGACCTTTTCCGAGTTTATGATAATGGACGTGGCTATAATTCTGGTTATGGATATGACCGTGTAAATGTACGTAGTAATATTGATTTTAATATTACAAAAAGTACTGTGTTGAAAGTAAATTTGGCTGGTTCAAATGGTATTAGAAAATCACCATGGAGTAATTCGGGAAATTCTGAATGGCAGATAGGTCAGCAATGGTCTGGTGTATATAATATTCCGTCTGATGTGTTTTTGCCTCAATATTCTGATGGTAGTTGGGGTTTTTATCCTAAAGTTTCAAATACAACAAATTCAGTACAGAATATTGCAATTAGTGGAACAATGCAGACAACGACAACACGCATTAATACAGACTTTACTTTGGAGCAGGATTTATCTTTTATAACAAAAGGTCTTGTCGCAAGAGCTACAATATCATGGGATAATGAGTTTGTTGAGAATAATCGTGGAATTAATGATTTATATAATGATGCGCAAACTAAGTGGATTGATCCGGAAACCGGTCAGGTTGTATGGGGAGAATCATATGATACCAATCAAGGATTTGATTGGTCGCAGGGTATAAATTGGATTACACAGTCTGGATCTGTAGATAACAGTAGAACAATAAGAAATTTGTATTATCAGGCACAGTTAAGTTGGGCGCGTTCTTTTGGTAAACATAATATGACTGCTATGGGATTATTTAGCCGTCAGGAGAATGCAAGAGGTAGTGTGATGCCTACTTATCGTGAAGACTGGGCTTTTCGTGTTACTTATGATTTTGCTAATAGATATTTTGTAGAATATAATGGTGCGTATAACGGTTCAGAAAAGTTTAGCCCTGAGAATCGTTTTGCTTTCTTTAATTCTGGTGCTATAGGATGGATGGTCAGTGAAGAACCTTTTATGCGTTATCTTCGTGAGAAAAAAATTCTTGATATGATGAAGATTCGTGCATCGTATGGTGAGATTGGTTCCGACCAACTTGGAGATCCATTTGATGAATCACGTCGTTGGTTGTACATGGATTCATGGAAATATGCGGGTCACACTCGTTTGGATTTGAACCATGCTGAAAGTATTTATACTTGGTGGTATGAATCTGCTATTGGCAATGAAGACATACAGTGGGAAGTCGTGGAAAAAATGAATTTAGGTATAGATTACTCTTTCTTTGAAGGATTAATGGCAGGTAGTGTTGAATTTTTCCGTGATACTCGTTCGAATATATTTGTATTTGGTAGTGATCGTTCAATACCTTCTTATTTTGGCGGAACACCTCCTTCAATAAATAAAGGAAAAATCCGTACAACAGGTTATGAATTAGAATTACGTTTAAATAAAGTTTTAGCGAATGGATTGCGTCTTTGGGGTAATTTTAATATGACTCATGCTCGTAATGTTGTACTTGTGAAGGATGATCAAGCTTTGCGACCTGCATATCAGAAGGCTGCAGGACACGGTGTTGGTCAATATTATTCTTATATTGACAATGGTTTTATCCAAAATTATGATCAGATGTTTGGTAGTCCAGCTCATGATTCAAGTGACTCTCAAAAATTGGTTGGAGACTATTATATTGTTGATTATAATGGTGATGGTGTTATAGACAGTAAAGACTCTGTTCCTTATGGATATACGAGTTCGCCTGAAAATACATACAATGCTACGATTGGATTTGAATGGAAAGGCTTTAGTGCCTTTGCACAGTTCTATGGCGTTAATAATGTTACACGTGATGTTGCTTTAAAAAGTTTGGAAAATAACTTAAATACTGTTTACGATGCAGGAACATGGTGGTCAAAAGATGAACCAAATGCAGATATTGTTGTTCCTCGCTGGAATTCGAAGCCTACTTATTATGACGGTACGCAATATATGTATGATGGTTCATATATCCGTTTGAAAAATGTTGAAATAGCTTATACATGGACAAAGGGATGGGTACAAAAGTTGGGTATCAGTAACCTTAAGATTTATCTTAACGGAAATAACTTGTGGTTGTGGACTCGTATGCCTGACGACCGTGAGGCAAATCTCTCAGGAGCTGGATATTTGGGAGCTTATCCTACAGTGAAACGTTATAATTTAGGTATTAAGTTTACATTATAAAAATACGTAGTTCAGAGGTATAAATAATTTTACCTCCTTTTACTACTATAAAAAACAGATATATGAGAAAACAATATACATATATATATACTGCACTTTTTTCCATGGTGATAGGTTGCGGTATGACTTCTTGTCAGGATTATCTTGACAAGAGTCCCGAGGCTACTGTAAATAAGGAGGATGCTTTTAAAGATTTTCGTAATTTTCAGGGTTTTGTGGAAGAAATTTATAACTGTATTCCTGACAAGGAGAAATGTAATTATTGTACTTCTTGGAACTGGGGCGATGATGAGCTTTTCAATTCGCTTGGTAATGCACACATGACCAATCAGGTTGATTTAGGAAATTTCCGTAACTGGTACAGCAACGGGCAGACATGGCTGATGACGAGTACTAATGATCCGAGATCGACTAATAGCTTCAATCATTCGTTATGGGGACATGCATGGTACTGTATCCGTAAGTGCAACATTGGTCTAGCTAATCTTGACAAAATGGTGGGAACAGAAGATGAGAGAAATCTGATTGCTGGACAGCTTTATTTCTTCCGTGCGTGGTGGCACTTTGAGATGATGACATATTGGGGAGGTCTTCCATATATTGATCAGGTGCTCGACGCTACACAAGAACTGACTCTACCTCGTCTGTCGTATCAGGAGTGTGCAGACAAAGCTGCGGAAGATTTTCGTCGTGCAGCAGATTTACTACCGATTGATTGGGATGATACCAATGCCGGACAGGCTACAGTAGGTAGGAATCAACTTCGTATAAACAAGATTATGGCATTGGGATATCTAGGCAAAAATTATCTTTGGGCAGGAAGTCCTTTAATGAAAAATGGTGCTCAGTTGGGAGGAAGTCAAACTTATAATTACGACGAGGAATATTGTCATAAGTCAGCAGAGGCTTTCGGAGAGTTACTTGCACTAGTTGAAGGCGGACAGACACAATATGCCTTAGCGGAATTTAACTATTCGAATGTTTATGACCATGAAAAGGCTGCTGGCGCTACAACATGCTATTCTGATATCTTTTATACGCGTCGTCAGAATTGGCAGGTGCCAGGCTCGGTTGAAGCTATATTTAGAGGTCCATCGGGAAGTGACGGAGGAGCTGATGGTAATAATTCCAACTGGAATATGTCTAAATTGTGGGGACCTAAGGTCGCAAGTTTAGTAGAACACGACGTCATTATTCATTTGCCAACTGCAAATTTAGTTGAAATGTACGGTATGAGTAATGGATTACCTTTGGATGATCCTAACTCCGGTTTTGATCCTACTCACCCGTTTAAGAATCGTGATCCTCGCTTCTATCACGACATTGTGTTTGACGGTTTTCATTATGTGCTTGCTGAAGATAAGTTGAACGACGCTCAGAAACCATACGCTTATCTGAATCTGTCGAGTGGAGGTGGAGATATGCGTTCTGATGATATGGGTAGTCGCACGGGATATTTTTTCCAAAAATTAGTACCACATACATGTAATGTTGGTGATAAAGAATATGATTGGGGAAGTGCGCTTCACACTTATCTTCCCTATATGCGTCTAGCTGATATCTATCTTATGTATGCTGAGGCTTGTGCTGCTACAGGAGGAGCTTCAGCAAAGAGTAGTAATTTTGGAAAAACTGCTCTGGATGCAATTAATACAATACGTAACCGCTGTGGTGCTGGTGAGGTAGCAGACTCGTATGCTGCAGACAGAAATAAGTTTATGGACGAAATTCGCCGTGAGCGTGCTGTGGAACTTTCAATGGAAGGATTCCGTTTCAATGACCTTCAGCGTTGGCTTCTGCTTACTGAATCTCCTTATAATGAAAAGTATGCTGTAGAGTTTGATCGTCTTGAGGATGATAACTTCTACAGAAATAATGATCCTGCTGAAGCTAGAGTTGCGAACTATCGTCACAAATTGCTTGTTAAACGAGTGTTCGGTACCAAGCATTATTGGTTCCCTCTTCCTGATGATGATGTTTACCTTTATCCGGAATTTCCACAGAATCCAGGTTGGGAATAAAACGGTAAATCAATAAGGCTAATTGAATATCAAAGGAGTTAACAGAAAAATACTGATGTATAATAATAAAAAACTGAACAATGAAAGATAAACAGACAAAATTCATTCTTCTTGCTATGCTTACCGCAGCACCTTGTCTGGCCGGAGCGCAGAGTGCGATTGAGAATGATACTGACACATTGTCAACAGGAAATGACGCCGAGGTTCAGGTGGCATTCCGGAAAGTATCACGCAAGGATCTTCTTGGAGGAGTTTCTGTTGTCAATATGGAGGAACTTACCCGGAAAAACTATAATACTTATAGTCTGGATAATATGCAAGGCTATGTGGGTGGATGGAACGGAAACTCCCTGTGGGGAATGGATGGCGATAATGCTGGTTATTTGGTCCTTGTGGACGGAGTTCCGCGTGATGCCAACAACGTGATGCCTACAGAGATAGAGCAGATAACTTTCTTGAAGGGAGCACAGGCTGTAGTGTTATATGGTAGTAAAGCTGCCAAAGGAGCTATCCTGATTTCTACCAAGCGAAGCACTGCTGAAGGGCTGAGTGTGAGTGTTAGAGCTAATACAGGTTTCAATGTTGCAAAAAGTTTTCCAGAATATTTGGGATCAGCTGAATATATGACTCTATATAATGAGGCACGTGTAAATGACGATCTGGCCCCTTTGTATTCCGATACACAAATTTACAATCATGCTTCAGGATTAAATCCTTACCGCTATCCGGACATAAATTATTATTCTTCCGATTATGTAAAGAAAATGTATAATCGTTCAGAGGTTACAGCCGAGATTGAGGGCGGAGGTTCAAAAGCTCATTTTTACAGCAATATCAGTTATTATCGTAATGGTGACTATCTGAACTTTGGCGAAGCGGAAAATAATATGGTGGATCGTTTTAATGTACGTACTAATGTGGACGTAAAGATTAATGATTTCATCAAGGCATATATCAATGCTAACGCTACTTTCTATAATTCAAAGAGCGCAAAAGGCAATTATTGGGAAGCAGCTTCTACCATGCGACCAAACTTTCCGCAGAACGCGGCTCCGCTTATACCTATCGATATGATTGATCCTAATGCGAGCGCTGTGTGGGAATTATTGAGTACTTCGGGTAATATTATCGATGGCAAATACTTCCTGGGCGGTTCGCAAGCCAATCCTACAAACGCTTTTGCAGATGTATATGCGGCAGGAAGCAGTAAATATACCAGCCGTCAGTTTCAGTTCGACACTGGGGTGGATGTTAGCTTGGAGAAACTTCTGAAGGGATTGTCGTTTAAGGCTATGTTTGCTGTTGACTATGCAACTTCTTATAATACATCGTTCGATAATAATTATGCCATATTTGTTCCAACATGGTCTAACTACAATGGCAAGGATGTCATTGTAGGGCTTACCAAAGAAGGTTTGGACGAGCGTCCAGGTATTCAGAATGTTGGTGGAAGTGCTGATAATCAGACTATAGCCTTTAATGCTCAGTTTAATTATCAGAATACATTTGCTAAGGATCATAACGTATCTGCTATGCTTATTGCAAATGGTTATCAGCAGACACGTTCTGCGCAATATCACCGTATTAGTAATGCTAACTTGGCTTTACAGGCAGGATATAACTTCCGTCAGCGTTATTATGCAGACTTCAGCGCTGCTCTGATTCATTCGGCAAAACTGGCACCGGGACACAGAAATGCCCTGTCGCCTTCTCTTACATTGGGATGGCGTCTGAGCGAAGAAGATTTTCTTAAGGACTCTCCTGTTGTGGACGACATGATGCTTAGCGTATCGGGTAGTATCCTGAATCAAGATATCGATCTTAAGATGGGTGATACTGAATTTTATCTGTATGATGGCTTGTGGACTCAGGCTGATGGCTATGGCTGGTATGACGGATCGGCAGGTAAATATACTTACTCAACTAAAGGTGAGAACTACGATCTCGACTTCATAAAGCGTAAGGAACTTTCTGTCAATCTGAATACTTCATTGTGGAAACGTTTTATCACTCTTGACGCTTCCTTCTTCATTATGTCCAACGAAGGTTACCTGATCGATAAGCCTACGTTCTATCCTTCATACTTAAGTACCGGTTATCCTGTAGCTTCGTTTTTGCCAGTATTGAATTATAACAATAACCGCCGTATAGGTTTTGATTTTAGTGTGAATGTGAACCATCGTATCGGTGAGGTAGATTTGTCTTTAGGAGTTTCAGGTACATACTATGATACTAAGGCTACAAAGCGTGATGAAATATATGGCGACGCTCACCGTTATCGTGAAGGTAAGCCAATTGACGGTATATGGGGATATCAAAGTGCTGGATTGTTCCAAAGTCAGGAAGATATTGACAGCTGGTATGATCAGTCTAAGTTAGGACAGATTAAACCGGGAGATATTAAATATATCGATCAAAACGGTGACAAAATTATTGACGAGAAGGATGAGGTTTATCTTGGTAAAGGTGGCTGGTATGGAGCTCCGTTTACTATGGGTGTAAACATCACTGCCAAGTGGAAGGATTTCACTCTTTTTGTTCTCGGTACTGGTGGAGTTGGAAGCTATGGCTTGAAGAACAGTTCTTATTATTGGGTGGATCAGGAAGACAAGTATTCTGCAGTGGTACGCAACCGTTGGACAGAGGCTACAGCTTCTACCGCTACTTACCCACGTTTGTCAACACTCAATGCAAGTCAGAATTTCTGTACATCCGATTTCTGGATGTATAAGGCAAACCGTTTCGATCTGGCTAAGATACAGATTACATATGATTTACCTAAGCATATATTGCGCAGCTCTTTCGTAAAGGAACTGTCGGCATTTGTGGGCGGAGCCAATCTGCTTACTATCTCTAAGGAACGCGAACACATGGAGTTGAATGTGGGAAGTGCGCCTCAGAGCAGATACTATAACATTGGTTTAAAAGCAGTATTCTAAAAAAAGTGATAAAAATGAAACTGAAATATATTTTTATATCTACTGTGCTTCTTGCATCTCTCTCAGCTTGTGAAGATATGTTTGAGCCGTCTCAGGAGAACATTAGAGGTGTGGAAGAAATGTTTTCCGATCCTAACTATGCCTCAGGTTTGTTGGGATATGGTTATGCGATGTTGCCATATGATAATTCAAGCGTCAGCGATGTTGCTACTGATGATGCTGTAACCAACGATCTTACTAGTAATTATTCGAAAATGGCACTTGGTGCTTGGTCATCAAGCAACAATCCTATGGAACAGTGGCAGGCTCGTAAGGCTACTATACAGTATATCAATACTTTCCTAAGTATTGTGGATAAGGTGAAATGGTCTAGTACTGAGACTACTAACAGGATGTTTATTGACAAGTTGAGTGGCGAAGCGTATGCTCTGCGCGCATTGAATTATTTCTATCTTCTGCAAGCGCATGCCGGATGGACTGACGATGGACAGCTGTTGGGTGTACCAATGGTGTTCGAGCCTGAAGATAAAAACTCCGAATTCAACCAGCCACGTAACTCGTTTAGCGAATGTGTAAACTATATCTTTGACGATCTTGACAAGGCAATAGAACTCTTGCCGCTTGACTTCGCAAATATCGGCAGTAATGCAGAACTTCCTTCAAAATATCAGGAAATAGGTGCCGAGATGGGTGGCTATAACCTAGTGTTCGGAACTTATCAACGTGGACGTATATCAGGACGTATAGCTGAAGGTATTAAGGCTCAGGTTGCTCTTCTAGCGGCAAGTCCTGCCTATCGTGAGGCTTCTGGAGTTACATCAGAAGAGGCTGCAGGATATGCTGCTACAGTTCTTAACAGAATAGGAGGTGTCAGCGGAATAGACCCTCGTGGAAATACATGGTACAATAATACAGATGAGCTTGACAATATGGGCTCCGGTGCCGTAACAGCAGAAATCCTGTGGAGAGGTAACCGTACTAATAGTGATGCTGATTGGGATATAGGTATCACACAGGAGAAGAACAATTTTCCACCAACATTATATGGAAGCGGTAGAATCAATCCTACACAGAATCTGGTTGACGCTTTCCCGATGGCTAACGGTTATCCTATAACAGATACTTCTAACAGTGGTTATGACGCTTTAAACCCTTATGCGAATCGTGATCCACGTTTGACAAATTATATATTATATAACGGTAGTACTTATAAGGGTAAAACAATCATCACTGGACTATATGCCGACAGCGAGAATAAGACAGATGATGGACTGAATAAAATAGGTACATCTACTCGTACTGGATATTATCTGCGCAAGCTTTTACGTGAGGATTGTAATCCAAATCCGAGTGCTCTTAACCCTAAGTATCATTTCCCGGTACGTATTAGATATACGGAAATCTTTTTGGCTTATGCCGAGGCAGCCAACGACGCTTGGGGACCTACCGGTACTGGTGGAAATACTTATAGCGCATACGATGTAATAAAGGCTTTACGTGTACGTGGAGGTGTTGGAACGGATAATGGCGATCCATATCTGGAGAGTGTTAAGAATGATCAGACACGGATGACAGAGCTTATTAGAAACGAAAGACGCATTGAGTTATGTTTCGAGAACAAACGTTTTTGGGACATTCGACGTTGGAATTTACCGCTTAACGAGACTGCTAGAGGTATACGTATAGAACAAGCTACAGGCAACTCTTTGAAATATACGGAAATTGATGTAGAGATACGTAATTATAGAGACTATATGTATCACGGTCCTATACCTTATTCTGAAATACTGAAATGGAGTAATCTCCAGCAGAATAAAGGATGGCAGTAATATATGTTTAATTAAAATTATGAAAGTAAAAATGGAAACAAGAAAATCTATATTATTGATGATGTCGGGGGTTATGGCGTTTGCTTTCTCTTCCTGTAAGAATGCGGACAGAACTTTCCCTGATTATGAGGGAGGAACTTCTGTATATTTTGCATATCAGTATCCGGTGCGTACATTGGTCCTCGGTAATGATGAGGTAGTAGATAATTCGCGTGATAATGAACACAAATGTGCAATTTACGCCACTATGGGAGGTTCATACGAGGGAAGGGATATTACTATCGACGTCGAGATAGACAATTCTCTGTGCGATAATCTGACCTTTGAGGATGGTTCTCCGGTCCTTCCTTTGCCGGCCGATTATTATGAGATGCTTGGAAATCAGATTAGATTTGGTGGCAATCATTGGGGATATGTTGAAATACAACTCAAAGATGCTTTCTTTGCCGATCCGAAGGCTCTGACCAACAATTATGTAATTCCTGTTTTAATGACAGGACAGAAAGGTGCTGACCGTATTATTACTGGTACTCCATCGATAGAAGGAGACCAGCCAGCACGCACTAATTCGGCTTATTGGAACATACAGCCCAAGGACTATGTGCTATATTGTGTGAAATACATGAATCCATGGCATGGCTTTTACTTGCGTCGTGGAATAGACCAAATAACAACCGCTGATGGTACAATAACCACAAATGTCCGTCACGAGGAATCTGTAGAGAAGGACGAGGTTTGCGAAATGACTTCTCGTTCACTTAATACCGCAATTTTCCCAGTATCTATTAATGATGAAAATGGTACGGCCGTTACTTGTGACTTGCTGCTTACATTTGATGGTGATAACTGTACAATTACCTCTGGTAGTGATGGTATTGTAGCTTCTGGAAGCGGAAAGTTTGTGGAAGACGGAGAGAAAAATTCATGGGGTAATAAAGATCGCGATGTCATATATCTGGACTATAGTATAGATTATGGTTTCAAGCAAGTTGCTACTAAGGATACATTGGTTGCACAGACTCGTGGCACAAACAAATTAGTTACCTTCACTCCTACATATAATGAGAAATAAATATCTTTAAATAAAAATATGTACTGGTTATGAAGAATAAATCTTTATATATAAGTTCATTGTCAATGTTGCTTCTCATGGCAGCATGTGCTGACGAACAGATTGCTGAATTTAAAGTAGAGAAACCGGCAAATATTGAACAATATGAATATCTGAATGCTTATGATGCATTAAAAACATATGTTGACCGTACTGCAAATCCCAACTTTAAGTTGGGTATTGCATTGGGAGCCAATGATTTTGTCGCAGGTGGACAAGTTCATAGCTTGGCAATATCTAATTTTGATGAAATGACAGCTGGTAATGAAATGAAATATGCTTCCTGCGTTTCTGATGATGGCACTATGAATTTTTATAATGTTACAAATTTTGTGAATGAAGCCAAAGCTGCTGGCATGACAATATATGGTCATACATTAGGATGGCATTCACAGCAGAATATTAAATATTTGAATTCATTGATAGCTGATAAAGAAGTTGTAGGTGACGGAAGTGTTACGAATAAATATGCTTATCAGTCAGACTTTGAAGATGGTAATCCAATTGGTGGATGGGGAAACAATTCAACTCTTGAAGTAGTCAATGAAGGACCTGATGGCTCTAAGTGTTTAAAAATGACTAACCCAAGTGTTGTAAATCCATGGGAAGCTCAAGCTGCTATTGATTTGCCTTTTGAAGGAGGTCAAGTTTATTATTTGAGTTTTAAAGTTAAAGGTAGTGTTGAAGGAAGTATGGGGGCGTCTTTCCAGCATAGCGCAGATTATGGTGGTCGTGGAGATTTCCCTTCTATGAATATTACTACAGACTGGACTGAAGTATTGGTTTCAACTACAGCTCAAGACGGTGCGGACCGTTTCCTTTTCAATTATGGAGCATACGCTGGATCAATTTATATTGATGATTTGGCTATTTATTACGAAAGTAATGCCGGTGAGGTTGCAATTCCTGTCTCTGTAATAGAGGATGATTATTCCAGTGGTACGCCTATAGGCGGATGGGGTGGTCATACATCTTCTGTAGTCGATGGTGTTTGCGTCGTTGAAAATCCTTCAGAATCCCAATCGTGGGAAAAGCAGTTGTGCTATGAGGTAACTACTCCTTTCACAAATGGAACAGTTTATTTCTTACGCCTTAAAATAAAAGGAACTAAAGAAAGTAGCATAGGAGTTGGCTTCCAAAATCCTAATGGATATATTGGTTGTGGTGATTTCCCTGCTTTACAGGTAACTACTGATTGGAAAGAGGTTACTATTTCTACAGCTTGTACTGGAGAGGGAGCAACACGTTTATTGTTTAATATTGGTGCATACGTAGGAACTTTGTACTTCGATGATGTATGTTTATATTATGAGAAATCGGCCAATGCTATACCGTTGACACCGGAAGAAAAGAAGGATACTCTTACATGGGCTTTGGATAATTGGATTAAAGGTATGATGGAGGCTACAGGAGGTTATGTAACTGCTTGGGATTTGGCAAATGAAACCGTATCCGGAGCGGATGATGATCACGACGGTATATATGACCTTCAGTCTGCAGAAAATGGTGATCCTACTGCAAATTTCTATTGGCCAGATTATCTTGGTGACATAGACTATGTACGTATTCTCGAATCAAAGACTCGTAAATACTTTGCTGAGTATGGTGGAAATCCTTCTGATTTGAAACTCTTCATTAATGACTTTAATTTGGAATCATGGTGGGATGGCAACATGAAAGCCAAGAGTTTGGTAGAATGGATAAAGAGATGGGAAGCTGACGGCGTTACTAAGATTGATGGTATTGGAACTCAAATGCATGTCAGCTACATTTTGAACGAAGCAGATCAAAAGGCACAAGAAGATGCCATTGTTAATATGTTCAGAATTCTGGCAGAATCAGGCAAGCTCGTCAAGATTTCTGAGTTGGATATGGGAATTGTTGATAAAGCATTCGGTACAGGTATAAAGACAGAAAATGTAACATTGGAACAGCAGCAGAAAATGGCAGAGTTCTATACATTTATAATCCGTAAGTATTTCGAGATTATTCCTGTAAACCAGCAGTATGGTATTACTCAGTGGTGTGCAACAGATAGTCCTGCCGACTCTGGTTGGAGAGGTGGAGAGCCTGTTGGATTGTGGGATTTGAATTACAATCGTAAACCTGCTTATGAAGGTTTCGTAAATGGATTGAGAGGTACTGATGTTGAGTAATTTCTAAATTAATCAATCTTCTATTATATTAATGGGCAGGTATTATTTTTATCTGCCCATTATTATGTACGCTCAGCATGAGTATTAGCTAACGGGTGCAAGTCCCCAATGAGCCCTAATAGCGGGAATCATACAGCCAAAAGCAAGGGTGTCCATCGCGAGGTGGAATCTAAAGGAAGCTGGTGGCAAACATCTGGTCTGACGAACAGAAACTTCATATAAGGCATATAACCGTGGGTAAGGTTGCAAAGCAAACCAAAGCCCTATAGCTATTCGGAACTGTTGATGGATTTTCCTTGAGCTTGCGAAAAAATGGAGCAGACATAAGATGGAAAGTTAATACCCTTATCCGAGGAGGTCTCACGGACGCATGAGAATAGTGAAAAAAAAAAATCGAAATCAGCGGAGTAAAGCTTGCCGTGAGAAGTCAGCAGATGTCATAGTAGCAAACGTGTCGATAAGTTTGTGAAGGACAGAACTTTATTTAAACGATAATAATTGAAAACTACCGTATTTGGGAGAGAATGCACAAAACTGGAACTGAAGTTTTAGGCTGCCCTCAGAGAGCTAAGACGGAATCTGAATGGTATGTGGGAGCGCAGACCTTCATATGGATGGTTGAAGACAATGTCGTGGAAGTACCATTAGACAGAGAGCATCTTCTGGAAGCTATTCTTTCACCCGATAATCTGAATAAGGCTTATAAGACTGTAGTCAGAAACAAAGGGTGTGGCGGTATCGACAAGATGTCATGTGACGAACTTTTCCCATGGCTCCTCGCCAACAAGAAAAGCTTGATACGCTCTTTGCTTGACGGCAGCTACCGTCCCAATCCTGTCCTTAGAGTGGAAATTCCTAAGGATAACGGCAAGATGCGACAGTTAGGAATACCGACCGTTGTAGACCGACTGATACAGCAAGCCATCACCCAAGTACTGACCCCCATCTACGAAGCTCAGTTTAGCCGAAGTAGTTTCGGTTTTCGTCCGAGACGTGGTTGTCATGCTGCATTACGCAGGGCGAAAGACATCGTCAATTCAGGTTACAAATATGTAGTAGACCTTGACCTCGAGCGATTCTTCGATACCGTATGCCACAGTCGTCTGATAGAAATACTGAGCCGTACAATAAAGGATGGAAGAGTGGTTAGTCTTATACACAAATATCTCCGCAGCGGAATCCTGAATCATGGTATGTTTGAGGCGAGCCACGAAGGCACTCCTCAAGGTGGTCCTTTAAGTCCCCTATTAAGTAATATCATGCTTAATGAACTCGACAAGGAACTAACGCGAAGAGGTCATCTCTTTGTTCGGTATGCCGATGATTCAATGATATTCTGCCGAAGTAAAAGTGCGGCGAAACAAACTAAGGAATCTATTACCCGATTTATCGAGGGTAAACTTCATTTGAGAGTAAACAAGGAAAAGACAACAGTCTCATATGTCAAAGGTGTAAAATACTTAGGTTATTCCTTTTATAACTCCAAAGGTAAATTTGAATTATGCGTACACTCCAAATCTAAAGTCAAGATGAAGCTCCGCTTGAAAGAGCTTACAGGTCGTAGCAATGGAATGGGTTATGAACGTAGAAAGCAAAAACTTAAGGAATATATAAGAGGTTGGATAGGCTATTACCACCTTGCCAACATGAAACGTCTTCTCCTTGAAACGGACGAATGGTTACGACGTCGCATACGAATGTGTATATGGAAATCTTGGAAAAACCCTAAGACGAGAATATCCAATCTGATTCGATGTGGAATCTCTAAGAGGAAAGCCAATGAATGGGGTTATACTCGATTGTATGATCTGAATAAATTTAACAATATGAAATATCGAATAAAGCTTATCATTACATGTTTTATATTAGGACAATTTCTCTTCTCTTGTAGTGATAAAGAATTAATAGAAGAACCGCCAACTGTTGAAGAACCTACTCCGGAACCGAAACCAGAACCTGAGCCGGATCCAGAACCGGAACCTATAGTGACACTACCTGAATTACATGTTGACGGTCGTTATCTGAAAAATGCTGAAGGAGAAATTGTAAATCTTCATGGCTTTACCCAGACATATAGTCCTTTTTTCAATAGTAACAGATGGTCAAATTATGATGTAAACGGATGTTTGAGTTATAATAAACGTATGGTAGACGAAATTCTGGATGCCGGTTGGAAATTTAATTTTGTGCGTATGCATCTTGATCCATACTGGAGTGATGACCCCAATAAACCTTCTGTTCGTTATGAAGGGCATGAAAGATTTTCAGAAGTACGTTTCCGCAAGTATCTAGATGAACTGTTTGTTCCTATGGCCGAATATTTTTTATCAAAAGGAATGTATGTAGTTATGCGTCCGCCTGGAGTCTGTCCTAATGGTGAGGGTTACGAGGGTATAGAGATTGGTGACACTTATCAAGAATTCTTGTTGAAAGTGTGGGATATTGTGTCAAAACACAGTAAACTGAAGAATAATACCGGTATTATGTTTGAATTGGCTAATGAACCGGTAAATATCAAAGGTACGGATGGCAAATTTGGAAGCAGTGGTGAAGCTTGTTTTGCAAATATGAAGGAATATTTTCAGGCTATTGTAGATAAAATCCGTTCTAATAATAGTAATAATATAATATGGGTACCAGGTTTAGCCTATCAGTCTTCGTATGCAGGATATGCTACTCATAGGATTGAAGGGGAGAATATTGGATTTGCAGTACATTGTTACCCCGGATGGTATGGCAGTGATGCAGAAGAAGACAGCTCTGAAGGTATTGGTTCTTCTACAGGAGGAGGTTATGAAGCTTTTCAGCGTGGATGGGATGCACAGGTTGGTCCTGTTGCAGAATTTGCACCTATAATGGTGACAGAAATTGATTGGGCCCCGAAGAAATACGATGCTACTTGGGGAAAGAGTATAACAGGAGAAGCTGGAGGAAAAGGTTTCGGGGCAAACTTTAAGTATATAGCCGATAAGTCCGGTAATGTCTCATGGCTGTTCTTTACTACAGATTCTGAAATGTTGGCTGCTTTTGAAGATATACCTGGCGAACTGGGAAACTACACCTTCCTTAATGATCCAGAAGCATGCCCTTGGCCTATGTATCATTGGTTTAAGGAGTACGCTGAAGGTGTGGTTGTTAATGGAGAGTTGGAAAGACTTGAATTCGTTGGAACGCCGGATAATATTGAATTGGTTATGGGTGATGCTGAATATATAAATGTTAAGGCTGTCTATTCTGATGGATCTACACGTATGATTACACACGAAGTAACTCTTGCTTCATCTGATGATTCTGTTGTTAAGGTTGATGGAGTAGGTAAAATAGTAGCTGTATCCGAAGGACAGGCTACTCTTACAATTTCATATGTAACAGACAGTCAGGACCGAAAAGAACTTTCTGTTTCAGTAAAAGTCCTTTCTCCATTTATTTTAAAAGAAGAGTTTTTCAATCCTTCAATATGGGAAGATGGATCGTTTGATGAAGAAACTTCTACACTCATTACAGGAAAATATGGTTTTGGAGGATGGCAATATGCTGATGGACTAGATTTGCATGAGTACAGCTCTATAAGAGTAGAATTGGCTTCACCTAATGATTGTGGAGCATCTTTCAGACTATTTGACCAAAATTCATATTGGACATCACCTGCAATGTATGATTTTGGTAGTTCTACTGTAATAAATGTCAATCTGCAGAATATGACTAATGCTGAAGGTATAAAACTTGATCCTTCTCATCTGTATATAGTAGGATTTTGGTCTACAGGAGGCAAACCTATAACGATTAAGAGTATTTCTTTAAATAAATAAGTATTTTCAAGTTATTCTTGTTCATAAGTTTGGGATTCTTTAATTAAAGTAGGTTTATTATTAAATACCGGTTCTAGGTGAACAAGCATTTCATCGGACCGGTATTTTTATTATATTTACTGCATGAAATAATATGGATATGAAAAAGCTGTTATTTTTATTTATTGCTTTAGTTTGTACTTTTGTAGTTTCTGCCCAAAGTACATCATGTAAACAAAGATTGATTGTGGCTACCGATTTGGGTGGTGCAGATCCTGATGACACACAATCATTGATACATCTTTTGGTTTGTTCGGATGTTGTAGATATTGAGGGAATAATAAGTTCCTCCTCATGGATAGATTGTCCGGACTGGACTGCTGAAATTATAAAAGTGATAGACGGTTATTCAATGGTTTTGCCCATGTTGAGGAAACATTCCGATGGCTTTACTGATGCTGATTATCTGAAATCTGTTGTGAAACGTGGGCAAGCTGTTTCGAACATGGCAGGTGTAGGCGAAGGAAAGGATTCTCCTGGTTCTGAACTCATTATTTCTGCTGTCGATAAGCAGAGTGATTCCCGACCAGTGTGGCTTTTAGCATGGAGTGGTATGAATACCATAGCTCAGGCAATATGGAAAGTTCATGAAAGTAGAACTTCTGAGGAGTTTAAGAGGTTTGTTGCTAAGATACGTATATACGATGTGTTGGGACAAGACGATGCCGGGGCATGGATTGCAAAGCATTTTCCTGAAATACAGTATATACGCAATACTCAGGTTTACGGATGTGGTCCGTCTGATGAGTGGATAGCAGAGAATGTGCAGTCAAAAGAACCGTTCGGAGCAATATATCCCGACAGAAAATGGGCAGCTGAGGGAGATACACCTTCTTTCCTTTATGTTTTGGCTAACGGATTAAATGTGCCCGACAGTGTCTCATACGGTGGATGGGGAGGAAGGTTTTCAAAAGAACCTGTTGCAGGTGTAAGAGGTATGGATTTTATAGAAAAATCTGGTAAGAGTGAAGCACAGTATGATACATACTATATGTATGCTAGTGCACCAGAAGGTGTTAATGCTATAAATAAATGGAAGGAACATATTCTGAACGATTTTGCTGCAAGGATGATATGGACAACTACTTCTGAATATTCAGAAGCCAATCATCACCCAATAGTTGTTATAAACAATGATTCTACTTACAATCATATCAATATTGAGGTATCAGCAGGAGAAACATTATTGTTGGATGCATCTTCTTCGTTCGATCCTGATAATGATGATTTGCATTATGAGTGGATGGTGTATAATGAACCAGGAAGCTATAAAAGAACTGTTAGCCTGAATTATGATAATATGGGGAAATGCAAGGTCATTATACCAGATGATGCAAGAGGGAAGAATTTCCATGTTATATTAGTTTTAACTGATGATGGTGTTTCATCTCTTACTGCTTATAGAAGATTTGTTATAGACGTTAAATAAAAGATTTATTAATCCTGCCAGTTGATTGATATTATTGCGATAAGACAATAATGTCATAATTCTAAGTATATTCATACCACATTTCACTTTCACATCCTTCACATATCACTTCAATAACGCATAATAATTATTCTCGTTCTTGCGGTACTTCTTTTCCATTTCGGAATAGTCAGTTAACTGTCCATCACAAAACTTATAACTTGGGAACATTATGGTTTTCATTTAATTTGTAAATATCTTATAGAATCTCTAAAAGTACGTTGCAAACGGATATAACTCTTTGTCGTTTGACACGTGTCGGATGAGTTTCTGACAGCTGTCAAACGAATTTCCGACACGTGTCAGACAATCGTCCGACAGCTGTCAGACGATAAAGGGTTCCTGGAATTTTAGAACTTGACACAAACAGTCTTTGAATAATTGATAAAATTGGATATGTCTTCCGTGAAAATCCAGGCATGAGTTTCTGGGTGGAGATAAATTTAAAATCCGAAACTTGAGTTATAATAACAGACATGTTGATATAAAGAGAAATTCTGGTATTGTTCATGTATTAATCTTTTGAAACGAAAAAAGGTATAAAGTCATTACTCTATACCTTTTTTAATGATTTATTAGCTAATCAGTATTTATTATTGTATGGTTGCATCATTACCGGAAGTAGCATAAAGCCCTATCATAGCACCTGTAAATCCGCCTGCTACGTTTGTCGACAAAATATCTCCCGAAACTGTTTCTCCCAAATTTTTGAATTCATCTTTTCCTGTAGCATAACTGAATGTATAGTTGTTTCCTTCGGCTTCAACCTGCAGCTTGATAGGTGTTGTGTCTTCAACTTTTACACTAGCAATTGTAGTAGAACTACCTTTTGCTGTACGTTGCAAAACCAAATAGTTGTCTTCAGCCTTTTTAGTTACACCGAACACATAGTTGAAACTTTCGCTCTGGTAGCATGTAATACCTGCAAGATCTTTTTCAGTACGAGGAATGTATGAAAGAGTTGTTGTTGCGGTAAAGTTTATATGTTGCTGGCGATAGAACAATGTTGATGTAGGAACTTTAGCTTTTATGTTTGTCTCATAAGGTGTTATGCTGAGCCCTTCTGTAGTAGTAGAAACAAATCCTTCCTTTGCTCCTCTTACTCCAACCCAACGGTAATCAAGTGGGGTTGTTGTAAATGAGTCGCTGAAAGTGAAATTTCCGTTAGGGAAGTAACCGTCTTTTCCTGTCATGTTTTTTACACCTTGAGGCATTTTAAGCTTTGCTTTCAGTGGTTCCAGACCACCTTCAAAAACAGGGAATGTGCCAGTCCAGTCTACAGGAAGGATAAATGTTTCACGTCCTGTATTTACTCTGTTTGTTTCATTTGGACGTATTGCCAGGAATACACCATAGTATTTACCGTCTGGTCCTTCTACTAAATCAGCGTGTCCAGCCCAGTCTACTTTCTCTGGTCTGTCAGCTGGCAAATGTCTTTGAGAAAGTATAGGGTTCTTTGGAGCTGGTTTGAACGGACCTTTAGGACTATCTGCTATAAATATAACTTCGCTATGCCATCCGCCAGTACCACCTTCAGCACACATCAGATAGTATTTGCCGTCTTTTTTATAAAGATGTGGAGCTTCTATCCATATAGGTTTTTTAGAAAGGTCTACTCCACCGTTTACAACAACCTTGTCTGTTTCTGGAATAATCTGGTCTTTTTCTGTATCATATTCCCAAACCTTTATTACTCTGTGACCTTCGTATAAGGCTTTTTCTGGTGCATCGTTATGAACTATGTATGCCTTACCATTGTCATCGAAGAAGATGTCAGGGTCAATACCTTCGAAGTTCAGTTTTATTGGGTCGCTCCATCCCTGCATAGGATCTTTAGTTTTTACAACCATGTTTCCGATACCTCCGGCAAATTGAGTTGTAATCATGTAGAAGGTATCATTGTTTGGATTATATCTTATGGTTGGTGCATATATACCTGCGCTTATTCCTGTATCTTCTACCTTAAGCTGTGAAGGACGGTCCAAGACGTGACCTATCTGTTTCCAGTTTACAAGATCTTTTGAATGGAAGATAGGTACACCTGGATTAATGGCGAATGAAGAACATACTAGATAATAGTCGTCTCCCTTACGGCAGATACTTGGGTCAGGGTAACATCCTTGCAAGATAGGACTGTAGAATTCATCTTCACTCAAAGGATTATTGGTGTATACGTCGTCGTTTCCTGTATAAATGAAATCTTTGAAAACAGGAGTTCCCGGTTCCGGTTTGAATCCGCTTTCTGCACACGAAGTTGCTATAACTCCCAATGCGCCTAATGCTAATAATTTGATTTGATTTTTCATGATTAAATTAATTGAAATTTTACGTGTGTTTAATGATATAGTTGTGTAATCTTTACAATCGCAAAGATACTATAATGCTTTATAAATAAGTGTCACAGATGTTTCATAAGTTTTGTTGTGTGTTACTACATATAATTTTTTTATGCTTTACTCTATAGGGGTATTGTCTTGATTTTTAGGTTTTTATATTAGGACGTGTAATATTGGCGCTATATATTTGTACTCTATGGAAATACTTTTCCCCACTGATGTAACGTATGTTATTATATTTGTAACATAAAAATTTGAATTTCGATTCATATGGTAATATTTTTGCATTATAAAAACATGGAACTATGGAAAAAAAAATTATTTTTATTTTTCTCTTTATTATACCCTTGCAGCTGTTTTCGCGCAGTAAGGTAGTAAGTGATAGTATTTTCAGTAATATTCTGAAAACTTCCAGAAATTACTCTGTTTATTTACCACCATCTTATCAGGATGATAAGAAATATCCAGTGCTTTATTTGTTTCATGGAATGTCGCAAACAGACCGTGACTGGCTGTGGCGAGGACATTTACAGGAAGTGGCCGACAGACTAATATACTCAGGTGAGGCAGATGAAATGGTTATTATTATGCCGGATGCCGGTGGTGATATATATAAGGGTTTTTGGAACGGGTATTTTAACATGCCGGGATGGAAATATGAAAGTTTCTTCTTTGAGGAACTGCTTCCTTATGTTGAGAAAAAATATAATGTTATAAGTGACAAGTCGCACAGGGCGGTAGCTGGCTTGTCAATGGGGGGAGGTGGGGCTACAGCTTACGGGCTGTGGTATCCTGATAAATTTTCATCGGTATATGCAATGAGTGCCCTTATGGATATACCTGAGTTTGGGGCGGCAAAATATGATAATCCTGATGATAAACTTGCAATATTGACACGGGCTGTTAAAGAACGTAGCTGTGTGAAATTTGTAGAAAATGCAAATGATCAGACTAAAGCAGAATTAAGAACTGTTGAATGGTTCATTGATTGTGGCGATGATGATTTTTTGTTGGATAGAAATATTGAGTTTTTCCATGCAATGAGGAATTCCGGTATTGGATGTCAGTTTAGGGTGAGAGATGGCGGACATGATTGGGAATACTGGCATTCGGCTTTGTATATGTGTTTACAGTTCGTATCAGATGGTTTTAAAGATTAAGATTTGTGTCTTATGAGATTTTTTTTAGTATTTGTTTTAATATCTCTTGTAAATGGAATAGGAGCTGAAAATCTCAGACTATGGTATTCTAATCCTGCAAAAAATTGGTGGGAAGCACTTCCCGTGGGTAATTCCCATATAGGGGCGATGGTTTATGGTGGTATTGACCATGAAGAGATTCAGTTGAATGAAGAAACATTTTGGTCTGGTTCACCTTATAACAATGATAAATCTGGTGCCAGTCGGTATTTGGGTGATGTAAGGGAACTGATATTTCAAGGGAGGAATGCTGAAGCACGGAAATTACTTGATGAGAATTTTTTTACAGGTAACCATGGGATGCGTTATCTTACGTTAGGCAGTCTGTTAATTGATTTTTCCGGTGTAGATAACGTAAAGAATTATTACAGGGAGTTGAATCTGGATGATGCGACAGCTGTAACCGGGTTTACTGTTGATGGGATAAAATATAAACGTACTGTCTTTTCATCATTTTCAGGTAATGTAGTTGTGATTATGTTATAACGAATAAATAATTTAAACAGTATAAATCCATGAAAAAACATTTTTTATTCTCTTTTATTTTGGCTCTGGGATGTATGTGTGGTGGTGAATCGGCGGCACAGTCGAGTGATAATGGCAATGGAACTTTCACAAATCCTGTATTATGGGCCGACGTGCCAGATCCGGACGTAATCCGTGTTGGTGACGATTATTATATGGTAAGCACTACTATGCATCTTATGCCTGGTGCGCCGATAATGCATTCCAAGGATTTGGTGAACTGGAAAATCATTAATTATCTGTATGACAAGCTTGATGATAAGACTTCTTATAATCTGGAAGGTGGTACAGTATATGGAAGAGGACAGTGGGCTACATCTTTAAGATATAGAGATGGAAAGTATTATGCCTATTTTTCTCCAAACGACACCCCTTATAAGGGATATGTATATACTACAGATAATCCTGCAGGGGAATGGACTTTGTTGGCGCGTACCCCGCATTTTCATGATGCTTCGTTGTTTTTCGATGATGATGGCAGGGTATATGTATTCTACGGAACAGGACAGTTACGTGAGTTGAAACCGGATCTGACAGGTGTTCTGGAAGGTGGACTTGATACAAAAGTATTCGAACGCGACAGTGAAGAGAACGGACTTCTTGAAGGTAGTAGAGTTATAAAACACGATGGAAAATATTATCTGATAATGATTTCATGGCCTGTGGGAGGCAAGCGACGTCAGGTTTGTTATAGAGCCGACAACATAGCCGGACCATATGAAAAACGTGTGATACTTGAGGATGCTCTTGGAGGATTTCCATATGTGGCACAAGGTACCATAGTAGACGATGGTAAGGGTAATTGGTACGGAGTTATTTTCCAGGATAGAGGTGGTGTGGGCCGTGTGCTTACGGTGATGCCTTGCCGTTGGGTTGACGGATGGCCTATGCTCGGAGATGAAAACGGTCGTGTGCCGGAAGTAATGAAAAAGCCTGTACAGGGATATCAATCAGAAGGACTGGTGGTTAGTGACAGCTTTAATGACGGTAGTCTTAAACTGAACTGGCAATGGAATCATAATCCTGTGGATTCTTGTTGGAGTCTGAAAGAAAGACCAGGTTACCTCAGACTGAAGACTGCCAGGGTTGTGGATAATTTATTCCTTGCTCCTAACACTCTGACCCAGCGTATGGAAGGTCCGCGCTGTGAAGCCGTCGTTTCTTTTGATATCTCGGCTATGAAGGATGGCGATGTGGCAGGATTCAGCGCATTCAATGGTGATGCTGGAATTCTTGCTTTGTCATGTGAAGGTGATAAAAAATATCTTAATATGAAATCGGAAGTTGTTAGTCTGAGTGATGAGAAGAAAGAGGTGACCGGTATTGACAGAAAAGTAATGGAGAAGGTTGAACTTGAATCAGATTGTGTGTTTTTGCGTATCGATGGTGATTTCCGATTGAATAAAGATATAGCTTCTTTCTATTATAGCTATGACAATAAGAATTGGAAAAAGATAGGTAGTGATTTCAGGATGGTATTCGACTACAGACGATTCTTTATGGGTACTAAATATGCCATATTCAATTATGCTACCAAGTCTCAGGGAGGATATGTGGATGTAGACTTCTTTGATTATAAGCGAATAAGATAATCGCATTAGTAATGATAACAGTTTTATATATAGTTTTTAATAGGTAGGCATCATACATAATATTGTAAATTTTAAAATATTGAGGATTATGAGAAAACATTTGTTTTTTTGTTGTCTCATTTGTATGGGAATGTGTGTAAGTGCAGCAGAAAGAAAAATATCAAGTCCGGACGGAAGATTAGTAGTGATGGTTTCGGACACTGACGGTAAGGCCACATATAGTGTGACATACGATGATGAGTTGTTCATAGCATCATCTCCTCTTGGTATGAAGACAAATATTGGAGATTTCACATCAGGGCTGTCAATAGGTGAAGATGTAAAAGTTTCTCTAATAGAGAACGAGTATAATCTGCCTAATATAAAGAAAAGTAGTGTTAAATATAGTGCAGGTAAGGCTATTGTACCGTTTATGAAGGATGGTAAGACGGCGTTTGACGTGGAATTCAGTGTCTCAAACAATGATGTGGCTTTTCGTTATACGGTTTATCCTAAGGGAAATACACTTTGTTGCGTGATAGAAGATGAGGCTACAGGGTTTACAATGCCTGATGGAACTACAACTTTCCTTTGCCCTCAGAGTGGTCCGATGGGTGGTTTTGCCAGAACTTCTCCAAGTTATGAAACTCCATATACATTGGATGCTGCTACAGGAAGCAACGGATGGGGCGAAGGATATACTTTCCCGTGTCTGTTCCGTAATTCCGATAAAGGATGGATTCTTGTTTCAGAAACTGGGGTTGACAGTTATTATTGTGCATCACACTTGATGGGAGGTAACGGTAATACGTATAAAATAGGATTTCCTAATCCGGGAGAATTCAATGGCAACGGAACTTCAGTACCGGGAATGGCTCTTCCTGGAAAGACACCTTGGAGAACTATTACTGTAGGACGTACTTTGGCACCAATAGTTGAAACTACTGTACCTTTTGACGTTGTAGAGCCTTTGTATGAAGCTTCAAAGGACTATACTGCAGAGTATGGTTGCGGTACATGGAGTTGGATTATTGCCGGTGATGGCAGTATGACTTACAATGACCAGAAACGATATATTGATTTTTGTGCCGACATGGGATACCGTACAGTACTAGTTGATGCATTATGGGATACACAGGTGGGGTATGACAAGGTGGAAGAACTGGCACGTTATGCGAAATCAAAGAATGTAGGTCTCTATCTTTGGTATAACTCAAATGGTTATTGGAATGATGCACCCCAGGGACCTCGTGGAAAAATGGATAATACCATTAAACGCAGAAAAGAAATGCAGTGGATGCAGAAGGTTGGCATAAAGGGTATTAAGGTGGATTTCGTTGGAAGTGACAAACAAATGGCAATGAAACTATATGAAGATATACTTGCTGATGCTAATGATTATGGATTACTGGTTATCTTTCATGGTTGTACGATTCCAAGAGGATGGGAGAGAATGTATCCGAACTATGCAGCCAGTGAGGCTGTTCTTGCCAGTGAGAATATGAATTTCTCACAGGGAAGCTGCGATGCAGATGCATTCAATGCATGTATTCATCCGTTTGTGCGCAACACTATAGGTAGCATGGACTTCGGTGGCAGTACGTTAAACAAATTTTATAATGCAGCCAACGAACCTAGAGGCAGCCGCAGGGTTACTTCTGATGTTTTTGCACTGGCTACTGCAGTTCTTTTTCAGAGTCCTGTACAGCATTTTGCAATGGCACCGAATAATCTGACAGATGCACCGGTATGGGCTGTGGACTTCATGAAGAAGGTTCCTACAACTTGGGATGATGTCAAGTTCATAGATGGATATCCCGGTAAATATATAATAATGGCACGCAAGCATGGTGACAAATGGATTGTTTCAGGAGTAAATGCACAGGACGAGACTTTAAAATTGAATCTGGACCTTTCTTCTTTCTTCAATGCCGGCGAAACAGTAACATTATACTCTGATGATGCTAAACTTAATGGTAAAGCTTCGGAGATAAAAATAAATAAAAAACAAGAACTTAAGATTTCCATTCCAAAGAATGGAGGATTGGTAATAACTAAAAAATGATGATTATGAAAGACATGAAAAATATATTTGCTTTGGCTGCACTAACATTGGTATCTGGTGCTGCAGCACAAAATCCTGTAGTACAAACATGGTTTACAACCGATCCGGCACCACTTGTGCATAATGATACTTTATATCTGTATACAGGACATGATGAAGATAAAGCAGATTTTTTCTGGATGCAGGAATGGAGGGTTTATTCCACTACAGATATGGTGAACTGGACAGATCATGGCTCTCCGCTAGCTATAGAATCATTCAGTTGGGCTGATGACAGAGCCTGGGCAGCACAATGTATAGAACGTAACGGAAAGTTCTACTGGTATGTGTGTCTGCACTCAAAACTAAGTAATGCTATGGCAATAGGAGTGGCTGTGGGAGATAGTCCTACAGGACCTTTCCGTGATGCTATAGGAAAGCCGCTGTATGATGGTAATTGGGATTTTATAGACCCGTCTGTGTTTATTGATGATGATGGTAGAGCATATTTGTATTGGGGAAATCCGAATATTTATTTTGCAGAACTTAATGAGGATATGGTATCGATTAAGGGGGAAGTAAAAAAACTGGAACAGACAGTTGAAAGTTTTGGTGCACCAAATCCTGAAAAGAGAATAAAGGGACAGAAATATAAAGATACATATACAGAAGGACCTTGGTTCTACAAGCGGAATGGTAAATACTATCTGCTCTATGCTGCGGGTGGAGTGCCTGAGCATATAGCATATTCTATGGGTGACAGTCCTGAAGGACCGTGGAAATATATGGGTGAGATTATGCCGCTTCAGGACACAGGATCCTTTACTAATCATTGTGGTGTAGCCGATTATAAGGGCAATTCGTACTTCTTCTATCACACCGGCAAATTGCCAGGTGGAGGTGGATTCGGACGTTCAGTGGCTATTGAGGAATTCAAATATAATCCGGATGGCACTTTCCCTATAATAAATGCTACCAAAGAAGGAGTAAAACCTGTTTCTACATTTAATCCTTACAGAAGAGTTGAAGCCGAAACAATTGCTTTTTCAGAAGGAGTCAAGTCCGAACCAAATGCAAAGACTGGAGTTTATATTTCTGAAATTCATAATGGTGATTATATAAAGGTAAGAGAAGTGGACTTTGGTAAAAAAGGACCAAAATCTTTCCGCATAACTGCTGCCAGTGCTTTGCGTGGAGGTACAATTGAAGTACGCACAGACAGTATTGCAGGAAATAAGATTGCAGAAGTCAACATTCCTACAACAGGTGGATGGGAAGAATGGAAAACATTTAATAGTGAAGTTAAAACTGCTGTTACCGGAGTGCATGATGTATATTTTGTATTCCGTGGCCGCAAAGGTTGTAAATTATTTAATCTTGATTGGTGGGAGTTCTCTAAATGATGAGCTTTTTATATTAATTAATTATGAAAAATATATTATATAGTGTTTTGTTTTTTGTAGCTGGTATATTGTGGTATGTGGAATGTAAAGCTACAACAATAGAAGAAGGTTCATTCTATACAAAAGTATATAAAAATCTGTTTAAAGAATATTTAGGTATATCAGATAGAGAAACTAACAAGAAAATAAGTGATATATGGAATCATTTTTTTGTTAATCCTACAACCAAAGTTTATTTTGAAGATTCTGATACAACAGCATATATATTGGATACAGGAAATAATGATGTACGTACTGAGGGAATGTCTTATGGTATGATGATAAGTGTGCAGATGGATAGACGTACAGAATTTGACCGTATTTGGAGATGGGTTAAAAAGAATATGCATTATAAATCTGGTAAATGGCAAGGCTATTTTGCATGGCAATGTAATACTGATGGCAGCAAAATAGGAGTGGAACCTAGTTGCGCTACTGATGGAGAAGTATATTTTATTACATCTTTGTTTTTTGCTTCACATAGGTGGGGAAATAATGGAGAGATAAATTATGAAAAGGAGGGACAGCAGATTCTTTATGATATTATGTCAAAAGGAGATAAAGGAGAAATACGTAATATGTTTAATACGGATTCTTTTTTAATAACTTTTGTTCCTAAAGGAGAAATGTGGAACTTTACTGATCCTTCATATAACTTGCCTGCTTTTTTTGAATTATGGGCTTTATGGAGTAATTCAAATAAAGATTTTTGGGCAAAGACTCCTGATGCAGCACGAAAATTATTAGTCAAAGCTTCACATCCTATAACTGGTCTTTTCCCTGATTACTCATGCTTTGATGGTGCTCCGCATCAACCCGATTGGAAAGAAGACTATGATGCAAGACGTTATCAGTATGATGCAATACGTTGTGCAATGAATGTGGGGATGGATTACTATATGTTTGGAAAGGATAAGACCAACCAATCTGATATGATGGAACGTTTGTTGAGTTTTTTTGAATCGGATGATTTTAAGCATGGACAGTTTGATTTGAACGGAAATAATCCAACCGGAGAATATTCGTCTGGTATGGCAGGTGCTAATGCTGTTGGCGCTTTTGCTTTGAAAAATAAGGCCTTAGCTAAAAAATATGTCTCTGATTTATGGAAACAGGAGTTCCCAATAGGTAAATATAGATATTATTCAGGTATGGTATATATGTTATCTATGCTTCATGTTTCTGGTAACTTTAGAATATATTGATTTTGTCTTTTCTTATGAGAAACGTGTGTTTTTTATATTTTATATTATTATCAACTTTTGTATGTGGTAATATTAATGCAACCGTAAGTGACAATAATGAATTGTGCTTTTGGAGAGGACATGACAGTATAATAGTCATGCCTTTGGCCGATAATGCTGTTAGAATAGTAAAAAAAGTGGGTGAAGTTTATGAACTTCCTGAAATGGTATATGTTGAAGGTAAGTCTGTACGTTTTAAATCGGTAAAAAGAAATGGTAAAGACATAATAATATTGAAGAAATTGGTAATAGAGGTTTCTGAAAATACAATAACCTTCTTATCACCTGATGGTAGATTGTTGCTGAAAGAAAAAGAACATAATATTTCTCCTTCACAAATTCAGAATGGCAGAACTTATATTTCTATGCAAGGCTTTCATTCTCCCGAAGACGAACATCTTTACGGACTGGGGCAGTTCCAGGACAATAATCTTGATGTGCGCGGACTTACAAGAAGGCTTACACATGTTAATACACAGATATCAATCCCTTTTATTATGTCGAATAAAGGTTATGGATTGTTGTGGAATAACTATGGGCTGACAGACTTCAATCCGTGTGATGATTATGTAGATATGAAACCTAAAGCAGGAGAAGGACATGCAACTACTGTAAATGTTACTTCTACAACAGGTGGTGTGACAGAGGTCCGTCATAGTAACATCTTTACGGCAGAATTGGACATTAAAGAATCCGGACGCTATTCATTGATGCTTGACGTAGGCAGCAGGATGGCTCGCAGACATAATCTTGTTATAGATGACAGTACTGTGATTGATATGAATAATTTGTGGCTTCCTCCAACAACATCTGTGATAGTGAAACTGTCTGAAGGACGTCATAAACTTGTTTCAGAACTGACTAAAGAAGATTCTCCTAAAGTATATTATAGAAAAGTAGATGATACGACAGTGTTTAGTTCGCCTGTATCAAATGGTATTGATTATACCTTTTTTGCAGGAAAGCCTGATGAAGTTATATCGTCTTATCGTGAGTTAACTGGTGGCATACCAATGATGCCTTTGTGGGCATTGGGATATATACATTGCCGCGAGCGTTTTCATTCACAATCAGAACTGCTGGATGTAGCAAACCGTTTTAGAAAAGAATCTTTACCTGTTGACATGATAGTCCAGGATTGGCAGTATTGGGGTAAATACGGATGGAATGCAATGCGTTTCGATGAAGAGTTTTATCCTTCTCCGGCAGAGATGACCGACAGCCTGCATAAAATGGATATGAAATTTATGCTGTCAATATGGTCAAAGATAGATCCCTCTTCATGTCTAGGTTAGGATTTCTCGCAAAAAGGTTATTATATAAACGGTACCCAATGGGTAGACTTTTTCAATCAGAATGCAGCTGATTATTATTGGGCCAATATGCGCGACAGTCTTGTTGGCAGATACAATATAGATGCTTTGTGGCTGGATGCTACTGAACCGGAGAATGATGACCTTTTGGACCGCAAGGTTTGTAATGGAAAATATCCGGGAGAGATGTTTAGAAATGCTTATCCGCTGATTGTTAATAAGGCTGTCTATGAAGGATTCCGTCGTGATATTGATAATAAACGTGCGATGCTTTTTACAAGAAGTGCTTTCCCCGGTATACAACGTTATGGGGTAGCCACATGGTCGGGTGATGTCGGTAATGATTGGGAAACCCTTAGACGTCAGATTGTGGCCGGGTTAGGTATATCAGTGTGCGGATTGCCTTGGTGGACATATGATGCAGGAGGCTTTTTCCGTCCTTCTAATCAATATACAGATAAAAACTATCATGAAAGATTCTTGAGATGGTTGCAGACTTCAGTCTATCTGCCGTTAATGCGTGTGCATGGCTATATGAGCAATACTGAGTTCTGGAATTATGGCGAAGATGTTATGCGAATATCCCGTAATGCTCTTTCGTTACGTTATTCATTGCTCCCTTATATTTATTCTTGTGCTGCGGATGTAACATTCCGTGGTGGAACCATCATGCGTCCTTTGGTGATGGATTTTGCAACGGATACTACTGCACTGTCATTGAAATATCAGTATATGTTCGGTCGTTCATTATTGGTTACTCCTGTTTTAGAACCTGAAATAAATCAAATGTGTGTATATTTGCCTGAAACAGAAGGTGGATGGTATGATTTTCGTGATAATAGTTATGCTAGCAATAATGGGTGGTATGAAACGGGGGTTTCAATAGAGAATATTCCAGCTTTTGTGCGTGCAGGTAGCATTATTCCTTTATCGACTGAACTTACTACCACTTCATCATTGTCAGGGGCAGATTTTGAAATACGTATTTTCAATGACGCTGATGGTGAATTTTGTCTTTATGAAGATAATGGTAATAACTATGATTATGAGTCTGGACTATTTAGTGAGATAAAGATGGAGTGGAACAACAAGAAAAGGGTATTTACCATTTTTGATAAAAGTGGAAAGTTTGGTAATAGAAGAGAGGGGAGAAATATAAAAGTGATCCTTATATCTAAAAATGGAATATCTGAACGCGAAATATTATATGATGGATATAAAACAGTTGTAAAGTTTTAATGTATAAAGAATGAAATCAATACTTGGATATAAAAAAATATTATTCTTTCTCTTTTCTGTCGTGTTGGCGGGGGAAGTTTTTTCTAATGGAAAAATTGTGAATACAAGTATGCCATGTAAACTTCTTGAAGGAATCTCGTCGCGTGAATATTCCATCTATTTGCCGGAATCTTATGGTAAAGAAAAGAATAAAAAATATCCCGTGTGTTATTTGCTTCATGGAGGCAATTGTTCGTGTACGGATTGGGAGACATATGGTAATCTTCGTGTAGTGGCAGATAGTCTGATAAATTGTGGAGAGATGGAGGAAATGATAATTGTATGTCCGGAAGGAAATAAGAACAATATGATTTGGTTTAATGCTCCTCACTGGAAATATGAAGATTTCTTTTTTCTTGAATTTATACCCTATATTGAAAGGAACTATAATGTTGATGGACGTAAAGATAGCCGGTTCATAGCCGGTTATTCAATGGGGGGAGGAGCATCAATAGTGTACGGTCTCTCTCATCCTGATAAATTTTCGTCTGTGTACTCTATGAGCGGATATCTGCGTCGTCAATATTTGGAATTCCTTAAAGATGATCCTTCAGCGGAGTGGAGACAGCAGTTGGTTGAAGACCATAATCCAATACGAACAGTAAATGAAATTTCAGATGGAAGAGTTGATGCATGGAAAGGTGTGGATTGGTTTATTGATTGTGGAGATAAGGATTTTACTTATGAGGCCAACATTGCATTGGTACAGGCATTTCGCGATAAAAAAGTGAATTATCAATTGAGAATATATGGAGGTGGGCATGACTGGAACTACTGGCGACCATCTCTTGTTAGGGCTTTAAAACATATGTCTGATGTATTTAGAAGTATTAACCATAAAAAATAATTAATATGAAGACAAAAACTATTATTCCGGCTTTATCCCTTATGGCATTTTCCGGATTGGCTGCTCAGACTGCCGATGATGTGAAACTTAATATGCCGATAATACAGACAAAGTATACTGCAGATCCGGCTCCAATGTTGTATAATGATACTGTCTTTCTGTATACTTCGCACGATGAGGATGATGCAGAAGGATTCAAAATGAAGGATTGGCTGCTTTACACGTCTACAGATATGGTGAACTGGCAGGACAGAGGGGCTGTTGCCTCACTTAAAAACTTTGAGTGGTATAAAGGTGATAATGGCGCATGGGCTGCATGTGTTGTTGGCAGAAACGGTAAGTGGTATATGTATTGTCCTATTCATGGTCACGGTATAGGTGTGCTGGTGGCAGATTCGCCATATGGCCCTTTCAAAGATCCTATAGGCAAGCCTTTGATTTGGCAGAAAGAACATTGGGATGATATAGACCCAACTGTCCTTGTTGATGATGATGGTCAGGCGTATATGTATTGGGGAAATCCAAATATCTATATGGTAAAACTGAATGAGGATATGATTTCATATTCGGGAAATATCGTTAAGATGCCACATATAGAAGATTATCAGGAAGGACCTTGGTTCTATAAGCGTAACGGACACTATTATCTGGCTTTCGCTTCTACATGTTGTCCGGAAGGTATAGGATATGCCATGAGTGACAGTCCTACCGGACCGTGGGAATATAAGGGACACATAATGGATCATACAGTACGTACAAGAGGTAATCACCCTGGAATAATTGATTATAAAGGACGGTCATATTGTTTTGGTCAGAACTATGATATATTCCGTCTTCAGACCAGCCGTCATGCAGAACGCCGTTCTGTATCACTTGCCGAAATGACATACAATTCTGATGGAACAATTCATGAACTTCCATATTTTCATGATTGTAATCTAAATCAGATAGAACCGTTTGATCCTTATCGTATGGTGGAAGCTGAAACGATGGCTTGGGGATATGGGTTGAAAACTGTTCCGAAAAATAAACAGGCTGCCGATCATTGGAATCAGTTGGTTACGGATATTGATGATGGTGAATATCTTATGCTTCGTGGTGTTGATTTTGGCAACGGCGCATCTTCTTTTTTAGTTTCAGCGTCATGTCATCTTTATGGTGGTAGTATTGAGATAAGGCTTGATGCTCCGGATGGTAAATGTATAGGGCATGTAGATATTATCAATTCTAAAACTGAATTCAAGACTTTCAAAACCAATGTAGAGGCAGAGGCCGGAATACACGATTTATACTTGGTTTTCCGTGGTTGTAAGAAACAGCAGAAAAACCTATTTATGCTGGATTTCTGGCGATTTGAACGTTAGTTTGATGATGACAATAATGCTTGTTTTCCAACCACTCAAACATTCAAAATAAAACGTGCGCACGTTTGAACTTAAATGTGCGCACGTTTTACTTAAAACGACAGTCCATTTTTTTTAAACGTATCAGCATAAAAAATTACCTGATGCTTTTGCATTTTATCAGTACTTTTTCTCCGTTGTTCAGTGTCGTGGCGAAGATGTATATTTGTCCTCCTTCTTTAATTTTTAGCTTCTTCCTGAGATCATCTACAGTCGAAGGGAAATTCCTTATCGTTATGTTTGCATTTGCAATATCCTTTAGAAATGTCTTCAGGTCTTTTTTGCTGAAAGAAGATGTCTCTATTACTTCGAATCTTCTTCCCGGAAAGTCTATCATTTCGTCTGACGTATAAAGGTGGCTGTTGATATGCAGCTTTCCCACTCCGTATCTTGATGATAAAAGTTTGAATGGTCCGGCCTTTAGTATGGCAGCTCCCGGTTCGTACAGATATTTACCCGGTTTTTCCGCAAATATGGTTTTGGCGTTCTTTTCTTCCTCGAATGTGAAGCTGAAATGTTGGGATGTCGCGTTGCTGGTAATCTGTTCGCAATTTATCATCGTTTCATCGTGTGAATTGTTTTCATGTAGTGATTCCTTTTTGAGGATAATTACAAGTTCCTTGCACTCGTTGTTCACAGATATAATATGTAGGCTGTCTGTAAATTTTAGTTCGGATAGTGCAGAATGTATGTCAAGCATAGGAGATAGCTTTACCATAACAGTCTTTCCTTTTTCAACCAGCGTATTTTCTATCTTGGTGATATCTGGTTCACAATCTGTTATTGCCACAGTCTTTCCTCCGTGTTCGTTTCTTCTGGCAGGATCAAGGAAAATGCAGTCCACCGGTCGCATGTCTTTCAGGTATTCTATGCAATTGTCATTATGGATTTCAATATTGTCGGCTCCGAGTGTCTTGAAATTATGCTTGGCGATATTGCAGAGATAGTCCATCCTTTCAACGTAATGAGCCTTGTTGAAATTTCTTGAAATGAAATAACAGTCAACTCCAAGGCCGGCAGTCAGATCGACCATTGTGTCTCCTTTTAATAATGTGGATTTATATCGGGCTGTGACTTCCGAAGAACATTGTTCCATTGAGAGATGCTTCGGGTAGATTATTTCATCATTTGCGGCCCATGATGGAATCTTCTTTTTGGCTATTTGCCATCCGGCTATTTGTACGATGGCTTCTTCTGAATCGATGTCCTGTTTTTTGTTTATTTTCAGCGCGAGCTGTCGGACATCATCGTTGCGATGGCTCAGTATGAAATCTATGGTTTCTTGTGATAATCTGTTCATAAATATCCGCTTTTTGGTGGAGACGGCACAAAGATAGAATAATTGTTTTAATAATAAATCTCTGGCATTGACTAATAGATTCTTTTCCCTTATGTATAATTTAAAGAATAGCGTTCCTTTGTAATGAAGAGTATTTGATTTTGTCAAAATTGTTTTTTTTGACAAAATAATAAGTGGAAAAATTAGAAATAATGAATTATTATTTGTAACTTTGTCGCCCGATTTATATGGTGTTGAGACTTGGAAAGAATAGAATTATATGATATAGATTTAAAAAAATTGCGAGAAACATCAGCCGTTTATAACTATAGGGTTGGTGATGAATTTTTTAAATTGATTGAGGCTACAGGAATAGAAAAGGGTGATTTGGAAGTCTCTGTGACAGTGAAGAAAGGAATAGGGGCATTTAAATTGAACTTTCATATTCAGGGATTTGTTGTAGGTATATGCGACAGATGTCTCGATGAGGTTGAGGTGGATGTTGATACAGACAATGTACTGAACGTAAAATTCGGAGAGGAGTTCTCTGATGACGAGGAAATTGTTGTAGTACCTGAAGCTGAAGGAAAAATAAACGTAGCCTGGTATATATACGAATTTGCATATCTTAGTCTTCCATATAGAATAGTGCACGAAGAAGGTGAGTGCAACGAGCAGATGCAAGAGAAGTTGAATGACTTCATGAGATATGAAGGTGACAATGAGGCAAATGCTGAAGAAGCAGAAGATGATGAGGCAGGCGGCGCTGATGAAATAGATCCTCGTTGGAACGCATTAAAGAAAATATTAAATAATAATTAAATAAAGTTTTAGTAAAATGGCACATCCTAAAAGAAGACAATCAAAAACGAGAACTGCTAAGAGAAGAACTCATGATAAAGCAGTTGCTCCTACTTTAGCTATTTGCCCAAACTGCGGTGAATGGCATGTGTATCACACAGTTTGTGGAGCTTGTGGTTATTACAGAGGTAAATTAGCGATTGAAAAAGAAGCTGCTCTATAATTAATACGGAGCTTTGTCATGAACAGTTTATGTTCTTGAGGAAATAAAGCCGGAGGGCTTCGGCTCTTCGGCTTTATTTTTAGGATTCAAACTAAAATTTGAAATAATGGAAAAAATAAATGCGGTAATAACAGGTGTTGGCGGGTATGTACCTGACTATGTACTTACAAACGAAGAACTGTCAAGAATGGTTGACACTAATGACGAGTGGATCATGACTCGTATTGGCGTTAAGGAAAGACGTATTCTTAACGAAGAAGGTTTGGGTACATCATATATGGCGCGTAAAGCTGCAAAACAGCTTATGCAGAAAACAAATTCGGACCCTGACTCTATAGATTGTGTTATAGTTGCAACAACTACTCCTGACTATCATTTCCCTTCTACAGCATCTATATTGTGCGATAAGCTGGGACTTAAAAATGCATACGCATTCGATTTGCAGGCAGCATGTAGCGGTTTCCTTTATGCTATGGAAACAGCTGCAAGTATGATACAGTCGGGAAGACATAAAAAGATAATTATTGTAGGTGCAGACAAGATGTCATCTATGGTTAATTATTCCGACCGTGCCACATGTCCTATTTTCGGTGACGGAGCTGCAGCTTGCATGGTTGAAGCTACAACTGAGGATTATGGTATTATGGATTCTATATTACGTACAGACGGTAAGGGACTTCCATTCCTTCACATGAAGGCCGGTGGTTCTGTATGTCCTCCTTCTTATTTTACAATAGACAACAAGATGCATTATTTGTATCAGGAAGGTAGAACTGTATTCAAATATGCAGTATCAAATATGTCTGACGTTACAGAACAGATTGCAATGCGTAATGGCTTGAACAAGGATAATATCGACTGGATTGTTCCTCATCAGGCTAATCTCAGAATCATTGACGCTGTTGCTTCAAGACTAAGTGTACCTATCGAGAAAGTGATGCTGAACATTCAGCATTTCGGTAATACAAGTGCCGGAACATTGCCTTTGTGCTTATGGGATTATGAAAAGAAACTCAAGAAAGGCGATAACCTGATCTTCACTGCATTTGGTGCCGGATTTACTTGGGGTGCTGCTTATGTTAAGTGGGGTTATGACGGAAACAAGTAATATTTGAAATATATTCATTAACAAATATACAAAAAGACGCATCCCTGTCAGATGCGTTTTTTTGTATTCATGAGGTAATTTTTTATGCATAAAGCCGGATTTGTAAACATTGTAGGAAACCCGAATGTAGGAAAATCTACATTGATGAATTTGCTGGTGGGCGAAAGAATATCCATCGCAACATTCAAGGCACAGACCACTCGTCATCGTATTATGGGAATACTTAATACTGATGATATGCAGATTGTATTTTCGGATACTCCTGGGGTATTGAAACCTAACTACAAGCTTCAGGAATCAATGCTTAACTTCTCGCAGTCGGCACTGGTTGATGCCGATGTTTTGCTATATGTTACAGATACAGTGGAAAAACCGGACAAGAACACTGAATTTATGGAGAAGGTGCGAAACATGAATGTTCCGGTTTTGTTGCTTATAAACAAGATAGACCTCATAAACCAAGATATTCTGGTCAAACTTGTCGAGGAATGGCATGAGATGTTGCCAAATGCCGAAATAATCCCTATTTCAGCCATGGCAAAGTTTAATGTCGATGTAGTGATGAAACGAATTAAGGATCTTCTTCCGGATTCTCCTCCTTATTTCGGCAAGGATCAGCTGACCGACAAGCCGGCACGTTTCTTCGTTACGGAGATAATAAGAGAGAAAATCCTTTTGTATTATGACAAGGAAATCCCGTATTCTGTAGAGGTGGTGGTGGAAACCTTCAAGGAGGATGCCAAGAGCATACATATCAACGCTGTGATATACGTTGAACGAGAGTCTCAGAAAGGTATTATTATCGGTCGTCAGGGAAGGGCTCTCAAGAAAGTGGCTTCGGAAGCCAGAAAGGCTTTGGAGCAGTTCTTCAGAAAATCAATCTATCTTGAAACTTTCGTAAAGGTAGATAAGGACTGGAGAAGTTCCGACAGGGAATTGAAGAATTTTGGTTATCAATTAGATTAATCACCGGCTGAGATAGCCGTAAATAATTATAAGTATGGGTAATTTAGTAGCTATTGTTGGACGTCCAAATGTAGGAAAGTCAACGTTATTTAATCGTCTGACAAAGACTCGTCAGGCAATTGTGAATGAACAGGCCGGAACTACTCGTGACCGTCAGTATGGTAAATCTGAATGGTTGGGAAAGGAATTTTCTATTGTAGATACCGGTGGATGGGTTGTAAACTCGGATGATATTTTTGAGGAAGAAATTCGCAAGCAGGTTCTTCTGGCTGTGGATGAGGCGGATGTGATTTTGTTTGTGGTTGATATAATGAATGGTGTTACGGATTTGGATATGGAGGTATCCGATATTCTGCGACGCTCTAAGAAACCGATAATTGTCGTTGCCAACAAAACTGACAATAACGACTTGCAATATAATGCAGCTGAATTCTATTCATTAGGATTGGGTGATCCTTACTGTATTTCTGCAATCAGTGGAAGCGGAACGGGGGATTTGCTCGACCTTATCGTATCGAAATTCAAGAAGGAAGCGGACGAGACTTATGATGAGGACATTCCAAGATTTGCCATTGTGGGCAGACCGAATGCCGGAAAGTCTTCAATAGTAAACGCTTTTATCGGAGAGGATAGAAATATTGTGACCGAAATAGCAGGTACTACACGCGACTCGATATACACAAGATATGACAAGTTCGGTTTCGATTTTTATCTTGTTGACACAGCAGGTATAAGAAAGAAAAATAAGATCAGTGAAGATCTTGAATATTATTCTGTAGTACGTTCTATACGTTCTATCGAAAGTTCGGATGTGTGTATCCTTATGCTTGACGCAACAAGAGGAATTGAAGGTCAGGATCTGAATATATTCAGCCTGATACAGCGAAACCAGAAAGGACTTGTTGTGGTTGTCAATAAATGGGACCTTGTAGAGGAAAAGACCGTAAAGGTTATGAAAAACTATGAGGATGCAATCCGTAACAGATTTGCTCCTTTCACTGATTTCCCTATAATATTTGCTTCGGCATTGACAAAACAGCGTATTCTGAAAGTGTTGGAGGCTGCCAAGGAAGTCTATATGTCAAGAACTACAAGAATACCAACAGCACGACTCAACGAGGAACTCTTGCCGCTGATAGAGGCCTATCCGCCACCATCAAACAAAGGCAAGTATATAAAGATAAAATATATCACTCAGTTGCCTAACACTCAGGTTCCGTCGTTTGTGTTTTTTGCAAATCTGCCTCAGTATGTCAAGGAGCCATACAAGCGTTTCCTTGAGAACAAGATGAGGGAGCGTTGGAACTTATGCGGAACGCCGATAAACATTTTTATCAGACAGAAGTAATTTTAGTATTTTGACAATAATCACAATTGCCCGGGTATTTGAAGATTTATTCTTATACCCGGGCTTTTTGTGAATTTATGCCTATAACATGATGTCCAGTTGTTATAAAAATGAAATGACTAATTGATTTTTGCGAAACTTTTACGTAAGTTTGCAAATAACTCATTTTTTAGATTATGCGATATTCAGTTATAGTACCGGTATATAATCGTCCAGACGAGGTGGATGAACTGCTTCAGAGTCTTATGCAGCAGACTTATACCGACTTTGAAGTAATTATAGTGGAAGACGGATCTGCTGTCCCTTGTAAGGATGTGGTTGACAAATATGCCGCATCTATGGATATCAGATATTACCTGAAGCCAAATTCCGGTCCCGGAAAGTCCAGAAACTACGGCGCGGAAAGAAGTCACGGCGAGTATCTTATAATCCTTGATTCTGACTGTATCCTTCCTCCTGATTATTTTAAAGCGGTGGAAGAAGAGCTGAGAAACGAGCCCGCCGACGCTTTTGGAGGTCCTGACCGTGCGCACGAATCGTTTACAGATACCCAGAAGGCGATAAACTATTCAATGACATCATTCTTCACTACCGGTGGAATTCGCGGCGGAAAAAAGAAGATGGACAAGTTTTATCCCCGTAGCTTCAATATGGGAATCCGTGCCGACGTCTATAAGGCTTTGGGAGGATTTTCCGACATGCGTTTTGGTGAAGATATAGATTTCAGCATACGTATTTTCAAGGGAGGATATACCTGTCGCCTGTTCCCCGAAGCATGGGTTTGGCACAAGCGCAGAACGGATATGAAGAAATTCTTCAAGCAGGTTCACAATTCCGGAATAGCCCGTATAAACCTTTATAAGAAATACCCGGAATCACTAAAGCTGGTGCACATGTTGCCTGCAGTCTTTACAGTAGGGGTCGTTTTTCTGGTTCTTGTAATATTGGGAGGTATTTATTTGTTGTCGTTGGCATCCTATACTCCCGATCCCGGCAGTCATGATTTATTGCATTCATGGGGTAAATGGCTTGTAGTGGCCGGAGTGTCGCCGTTATTGCTTTTTTCGTTACTTATATTTATCGATTCGTCTGTGCAGAACAGAAGTTTGAAAATCGGTACAATTTCCATACTTTCATCGTTTATCCAACTAACCGGATATGGAAGCGGATTTCTGATTGCATGGTGGAAACGCTGTGTGAAAGGAAAGGATTCGTTCTCTGCATTCGAAAAGACTTTCTATAAATGACAGACAGACTATCTATAAACCAATGGGCAGAAGAAGACCGTCCGCGCGAAAAAATGATGATGCATGGTGCTTCTTCACTCTCGAATGCCGAGTTGCTTGCCATTCTCATAGGTTCCGGCAATACAGACGAATCGGCAGTGGAGCTCATGCGAAAGGTCCTGGACAAATATAATAATAGTCTTAGCGCACTGGGCAAATGTTCTGTATCGGATTTGTGTAAATTCAAAGGGATAGGGCCTGCTAAAGCCATAACAATCCTTGCCGCATCCGAGCTTGGCAAGCGGCGTAAGGACGAGAAGCAGGAAGAAAGAAAACCTATACGCTCGTCGGAAGATATATACTCCTATTTCCATCCTATAATGTGCGACTTGCCGATAGAGGAATGTTGGGTGATGTTCCTTAACCAGGCATCTAAAGTGATAGATATCACCCGTATAAGTCAAGGAGGTTTGGCCTCGACACAGGTCGATGTGCGTGTGATTTTGCGTGAGGCACTTCTGAAACGCGCCACTTCCATGATACTCACCCACAATCATCCGTCGGGTAATGTCCGTCCTAGTACGGATGACGACAGGCTTACACAGGCATTGTTTCAGGCATCCAAGGTGATGAACATCCGTATGCTCGATCATGTGATAGTGACCGACGGAGCCTACTACAGCTATGCGGATGAAGGCAGATTATGATGGAAATAAAGATTTATTTGTTTCTGCGCATCTCTTTGCGTATATTTGCACTGTAAATATTATTTGATTTAAATATATGAATAGCGAAGAAAAACTCAAAATAGAAGAGAGGATAATTGATATGTTGAAAACTGTATATGACCCTGAAATCCCGGTAAATGTTTACGATTTGGGGCTTATATACAAGATAGACCTTCAGGAAAACGGCGAGCTGACCATTGATATGACTCTTACCGCACCAAACTGTCCTGCCGCTGATTTCATAATGGAGGACGTAAGGCAGAAGATAGAGTCGGTTGACGGAGTGACATCAGCCCAGGTAAATCTGGTGTTCGAGCCTGAATGGGACAAGGACATGATGACTGAAGAAGCCAAATTGGAATTGGGCTTCATGTAATTATATAAACTATAAAAGGGTATAACTATGGATGAGATGAAAAATATATATTTCATTTCCGACGCCCATCTGGGCTCGCGGGCTATACCTCACGCCCGTACTCAGGAAAGGAGGCTTGTCAATTTTCTTGACAGTATCAAGGATAAGGCTGCCGCTGTGTATATGTTGGGCGATATGTTTGATTTCTGGTACGAATTCAAAACAGTAGTGCCGAAAGGATATACACGTTTCTTGGGAAAAGTCTCTGAACTTACAGACAGGGGAGTGGAAGTACATTTTTTCATCGGCAACCATGATATATGGTGTGGAGACTATCTTGAAAAGGAATGTGGAATGATTATACATCGTGCTCCGTTGACATGCGAGATTTATGGAAAGGAGTTTTTCATGGCTCATGGCGACGGGCTTGGCGATGATGACAGGAAATTTAAATTCCTTCGCATGATGTTCCACAGCAAGACATTGCAGCGGCTGTTCTCAATGCTTCATCCGCGATGGAGTGTCGATTTTGGTCTGGAATGGGCAAAGCATAGCCGCATGAAGCGCAAGGATGGAAAAGAGCCTGAATATATGGGTGAAGACAAGGAGCCGTTGGTTCTGTTCACAAAAAAGTATCTCAAGACTCATCCTGATATCAATTTCTTTATTTACGGTCACAGACATATATTGTTCGATATGATGCTCTCAAGGACATCAAGGATGATGATACTTGGTGATTGGATTACGGAATTCTCTTATGCCGTTTTTGACGGAGAAAATATGTTCCTGGAGCAGTATATTGAAGGAGAAACCCAACTTTAACGGCTGTCTGTGAACAATTCAGACATAAGAATGTTATATCAATAATAATATAATCTTATTTTTATGAAAGTTATAAACCTTGCAGAAACCAATTCTATACTAAATCAGTTCGTCGCAGAGATAAGAGATGTCAATGTACAGAATGACAGAATGCGTTTTCGTAGGAATATTGAACGGATAGGAGAGTTGATGGCTTACGAAATCAGTAAAACACTTGATTATTCAACGAAAAAAATCCAGACTCCGTTAGGTATTGCCGAAGCCAGCACGCCGGATGACAATGTAGTGATAGCAACAGTTTTCAGAGCCGGTCTTCCTTTGCATGCCGGTTTCCTGAATATATTCGATAAGGCTGGAAATGCGTTTGTTTCGGCTTACAGGTATTATAAGGATAAGGATCATAGAGATCTTGACGTGAGGATAGAATATATCGCAACACCTGATTTGACAAATAAGACAGTCATATTGGTAGATCCTATGCTTGCTACAGGCGAAAGCCTTGAACTGGCATGGAGAGCCTTTACCACAAAAGGTATTCCTGCGAAGCTTGTCATTGCATGTATAATAGCAAGCCGTCCCGGAGTGGAACGTATCAGGAAGTTTTTCGAAGGAAAGGATGTCTCGTTGTGGTGTGGCGTAATAGATCCTGCCATTGATGAACATTCGTATATAGTTCCCGGATTAGGTGATGCCGGAGACCTTGCTTATGGTGAGAAAATTTAAAACTCCTATAAAAATAAAGAGGCTGGAAACAGCCTCTTTATTTTTATAGGGATTGTTATTTTAGCGCGCCACTTCACCACTTTCATGACGTGCGATGAGGCTTTCCACTTCTGCCACCTTCACCATATTGTAGTCGCCGGCTATCGTATTTTTCAATACAGAAGCAGCTGTAGAGAAGTCAACTCTCTTCTGATTGTCTTCGAAAGCGCTCTGTGCGTATAGCATTGCGCCACAGAATGCATCTCCTACACCTACACAGTCTATCACGTTGTCAATGTCGAACACCCTGCTGTATTTCATTTCTCCATTCGCATAAAGAACACCTGCAAAAGTGTGATGTTCCGAACTCATTACATTGCGAAGAGCTATATAGATATACTTGCAGTTTGGAATCTGGCGGCTTATTTCCTTGCAGAATTTCTCATACGCTTCCGTATTGTATTTTTCACCGCTTCTGGTTGCCTTGAAGCCGGGAGCAGGAATTCCTGTAACCAGTGCATATTCTCCTTCGCTTCCGAACATTATGTCACTGTCTTTCATGAGAGGTTGAAGAACCTCCTGTGCGCTTTTTCCGTAGTTCCAGAGATTTTTTCTATAGTTGATGTCGTATGAAATGATCAGTCCCATTTCCTTTGCCACTCCTATCGCTTCCTTGCATACTTCGGCAAGTCCCGGAGTAAGTGCGGCGTCTATACCCGACCAGTGGAATATTGATGCTCCTTCGAACACTTCACGCCAGTTTATCATTCCCGGTTTAAGCTCTGAAAATGCCGAGTTCTCCCTGTCGTAAATAACTTTCGAGTTACGCATGGCTGCTGCCTTTTCCATGTAGTAAGTACCAAGGCGGTGTCCTCCGAACAGGATATGTTTTGTACCGATATTGTGTGAACGCAACTCTGCTATACATGTTTCGCCCAAGGCATTGTCCGGAAGACGTGTTATGTATTCTACCTCTCCTCCGAAATTGGCAATTGATATAGCTACATTGGCTTCACTACCTCCATAATTGACCAGAAAGTCACGGCTCTGTTGGATGCGTAGATTGTCCGGTGTAGTGAGACGGAGCATTATTTCTCCGAATGTTACAATTTTTTTGCTCATAATGTGATGTTTTTCGATTTAGGTGGAAATCAGGCAACAAAAAAAATAAAAAGGATACCTCTTGTCGGAATCCGTCTTGTCTCATTTCCGAGGCAAAGATAATGAATTCCTTCCATGAGGTATCCTCTTTTTTAACTCTTTTAGGATATTCCTATATCTTATTATTTATTATTTAGGATGTTCATTGTGTCAGTAGCAATCATCAATTCTTCGTCTGTAGGTATTACTACTACTTTCACTTTGGAATTTTCTGTAGAGATGATAGCTTCCTGTCCGCGTACCTTGTTCTTTTCAGGATCAAGTTCAACACCCATAAATCCTAATGTCTTGCAGACACCGGCACGTGCTGTAGCCTGGTTTTCGCCTACACCGCCTGTGAACAGGATTACGTCAACACCACCCATTGCTGCTGCGTATGCACCGATATATTTTGTAATGCGGTAGAAGTACATGTTTTCTGTAAGGATAGCGCGTTCTTCGCCTCTTGCTACAGCGTCTTCCAGTTCACGCATATCGCTTGACTTTTCGAATACGCCAAGAACACCGCTCTTCTTGTTCAGCAGGTTTGACATTTCGTCAGGAGTCATACCTTCTTTCTTCATCATATAAAGGATTGCGCCTCCGTCGATGTCACCGCAACGTGTACCCATCATAAGTCCTTCAAGTGGAGTAAGACCCATTGTTGTGTCGATACATTTACCGTCTTTTACAGCAGCGATAGAACCACCGTTACCGATGTGGCAAGTGATAATGCGGCTGCCTTCCTGAGGAATACCGAGGAATTCGCATACACGTTTTGATACATAACGGTGTGATGTTCCGTGGAAACCGTAGCGGCGGATACCATATTTTTCGAAATATTTGTAAGGTATCGGATACAGATAAGCGTAGTCAGGCATAGTCTGGTGGAATGCAGTATCGAATACAGCTACCTGTGGAACTTCAGGAAGAAGCTGCTGTACAGCGTAGATACCTTTCAGGTTTGCAGGGTTATGCAACGGACCGAGGTCGCAGCATTCTTCTACAGCTGCTATTACAGCATCGTTAATAAGCACAGAACCGCTGAATTTTGTTCCTCCGTGCAGTACGCGGTGGCCTACAGCGTTGATTTCGTGAAGGTTTTTTACAGCACCGTATTCTGCATTTGTCAATGTATCAAATATAAACTGAACTCCAGTAGTGTGTTCAGGAACATCCTTTTCGATGATTTTCTTTTCTCCGCTAGGAAGAGTAAGTTTAAGGAATGAACCTGGAAGACCTATTTTTTCAATACCTCCTTGTGCAAGGATTTCTTTTGTAGTCATTTCAAACAGTTTATACTTGATTGAAGAGCTACCGCAGTTGAGTACTAATATTTTCATAATACTATAAGTAAAAAAGTAATTAAAGCACAAAGGTCAGCGCACAGACCTTTGTGCTTGTAGATAATGTTTGATAAGTTTGTTATTAATTCTGTGCTTTTGCAGCAATAGCCTGGTTGGCTGTGATTGCAATCATCTTGTAAACGTCGTCGATGCTGCATCCGCGTGACAAGTCGTTTACAGGACGTGCTATACCCTGAAGGATAGGACCTACAGCTGTAGCGTGACCAAGACGTTCAACAAGCTTGTAAGAGATGTTACCTACTTCAAGGCAAGGAACTACAAGTACGTTTGCTTTACCTGCAATTTCTGAACCCGGAGCCTTGCTTGCGCCGATACGTGGAACCAAAGCGGCATCTGCCTGAAGTTCACCGTCGATCTTCAGTTCAGGAGCCATTTCCTTAGCTATCTTGAGAGCTTCAGTTACTTTGTCAACAACTTCGTGTTTAGCAGAACCCTTAGTAGAGAAGCTTAACATTGCAACACGTGGGTCGATACCTGCTACAGCCTGTGCAGTCTGTGCTGTACATATTGCAATCTGTGCCAACTGATTAGCGTCAGGTACAGGAGTAACGGCAACGTCACCCATTACCAATACACCGTTGTCACCACATTCAGGTGCATGAGTCAACATCAACATGGCTCCTGATACACAAGTAATGCCCGGAGCAGTTTTGATAATCTGAAGTGCAGGACGAAGAACATCGCCTGTAGTATTGCGTGCACCAGCCAACTGGCCGTCAGCATCACCGGCTTTGATAATAAGGCATCCCAGGTAAAGAGGGTTCTTTACAAGTTCCTGAGCCTGTTCCATTGTCATACCTTTTTTCTTGCGGAGTTCGAAAAGCAGTTCGGCATAAGCTTCTTTCTTTTCGTGGTTCTCAGGGTCGATGATAGTAGCTTTATTGATGTTTCCCAAGCCCCATTCCTGAGCCAATTTCATGATTTCTTCAGGGTTACCAAGAAGAATAAGGTCAGCAACACCGTCTGTCAATATCTGATTGGCAGCTTTCAAAGTACGTTCTTCAGTTCCTTCAGGAAGAACAATGCGCTGTTTGTTAGCTTTAGCGCGTTCAACGATTTGACTAATTAAATCCATGTTGATTTATATTTTAATATATAATGTAATTCTCTTTATCGCCGTTTGCGTTAACGGTCTTTTTATTTCACACTGCAAAAATACGTATTTTTGTAATATCTAGTTTGCAAAATACAAACTTTTTTTCTCAAAAGAGGTCATTTTATGTATGTTTAAGGACATAAAAGGCTTTTTTGAAGATGCGAGTGCATGTTTTCTGTGCTATTGCATAAATTTGCATCAGTTTTCAATAGTATAATTAAGGTATGATTCGTCAATGTTCAATCCTTTTCGGATGTATGGCTCTAGGTGAACTGGTAGTTTACCTGACCGGTGTAAAATTGCCTTCCAGTATTATAGGCATGTTGCTTCTCACGTTGTTTTTGTCATTAGGATGGGTAAAGCTTGAATGGGTTCAAGGCTTGTCCGATTTTCTTGTGGCAAACCTCGGCTTTTTCTTTGTGCCTTCAGGCGTGGCCCTGATGTTGTATTTCGATATCATTCAGGCACAGTTCTGGCCTATAGTGATAGCCACATTGGTAAGTACGGTTTTAGTGTTGGTAGTAACAGGTTGGGTTCATCAAATAGTTCGCAAATATGGATTTTTTAGAAAATAAGTTTTTTCTTCTGGCTATAACTTTCGGTTTCTTTTTCGTTTCCAAACTGTTGCAGAAGAAGACAGGATGGGTGTTGCTTAATCCTATCCTTTTGGCAGTGGCAATGCTGATTTGCTTTCTCAATGTAAGCGGTGTTTCGTATGAAAAATATCAGGATGCCGGCTCTCTGGTAGAGTTCTGGTTGCGTCCGGCTGTAGTTGCATTGGGAGTTCCTCTTTATCTGCAGTTGCGTATGATAAAGAAGCAGCTGCTCCCTATCATATTGTCACAGTTGGCAGGCTGTGTAGTAGGACTGATTTCGGTCACAGTTGTAGCAAAGTTGCTTGGTGCCACTCCCGAAGTCATAATGTCGCTTGCGCCTAAGTCAGTGACAACCCCTATAGCGATGGAAGTTTCGTCGGCTGTAGGTGGAATACCTTCGTTGACAGCTGCTGTAGTGATAGTAGTCGGACTGTTCGGAGCCATTTTCGGCTTTAAGGTGCTTCAGGTGGGACATGTGCACAGCCCTATAGCCCAGGGACTTTCTATGGGAACAGCTACTCACGCCGTAGGAACATCACGCGCAATGGAGGTAAGCGGTAAGTATGGAGCATATGCCAGCCTCGGACTTACTCTCAACGGAATTCTTACAGCATTGCTCTCACCTTATATATTACATTTGATAGGTCTTTATTAATATACATGTTATGCTTTCATTCAGACGTCTTGATATAGAAGATAAACAGACAGTACAGAAATATACTCTCCGTAGTAAGCGTCGTAACTGCGATTTGACATTTGCCAATCTCTACAGTTGGCGTTTCCTTTATCTTACCGAGATTGCCGAGTACGGTGGTTTCCTGTTGTTCAGATTTTATGTTGACGGGGAACTCTCTTATATGTTGCCTGTAGGTGAGGGCGACATAAAACCGGTTATGGAAGAACTTATGTCGGATGCCCGGATGAAAGGTATTCCTTTTGTGATGTATGGTGTCTGCAAGGAAAATTGCGAAGAGCTGGAAAGTCTTTTCCCGGGCAAGTTTGTGTTTACTTCAGACCGTGACTATTCCGATTACCTGTATCTGCGTTCCGATTTATCTACGCTGTCAGGCAAGAAGTTCCAACCCAAGCGCAACCATATAAACAAGTTCCGCAACAATTATCCAGGATATGAGTTCAAGCCTCTAACCCGCGAGCTGATACCGGAATGTATAAAGCTTGAGTCGTTATGGTGTCGTGCCAACAACTGCAGTGAGGATGAAGCCCTGCAGAACGAGCGAAAATCCATGAACGCCGCATTACGCAGTTTTGAAGAACTTGATATCATGGGCGGAGTGCTGACGGTTGAGGGCAAGATTGTGGCCTTTACCTATGGAGCCCCTGTCAATAATGAGACTTTCGATACATGTGTGGAAAAAGCCGACACCGACTACGAAGGCGCATACGCCATGATAAATCATGAGTTCGCAAAGATTATTCCCGAACAATACATATATATAAACAGGGAAGAAGATCTCGGTCTGGAGGGATTGCGCAAGGCAAAACTCTCTTATCAGCCGCATTTGCTTCTTGAGAAATATAAACTGGAACTGAAATGAAAGAGCAGGTAAAGTCTCTGTGGAAACTTTGCTTCCCGGACGATTCGGACGATTTCGTCGCACTGTATTTCTCTTCAAGATATACAGACGAAATAAACAGTGCCATTACGGAAAACGGTAGGGTAGTGTCCGCACTCCAGCGGATACCGTATCCCATGCGGTTTAACGGTGCCGTGATACCGGTGGCATATATATCCGGAGCATGTACTCATCCCGATTTCCGTTCCAGAGGTCTGATGTCGCGTCTTCTTGATGAGGCGCACAGGAAAATGTATGCAGACGGCAAGTACCTTTCTGTCCTTATACCTGCCAATGAAGGCTTGGTGAGCTATTATTCCAAGTCCGGTTACGAAATATGTTTTCAACAGGATGAAAAGTTATTAACAGGTATGTGCAAAACTGTTGATAACTTTAAAACAGAACTGATATTTAATGAGTTAGACCTGTTGAAAAACGAATGTTCTGAAGTATGCGACTTTATAAACCGACAGTTATCAACATATCATGCAAGCATACTTCATCCTTTTCAGGATATGAATATAGTCCTTGCCGATCTGGCTCTTTCCGGAGGCAAGGTATGGTATGCCAATGATAAAAACGGTAATATCCGTTCTGTAGTGCTACTGATAGCAGACGAAGACCGTATAGTCATAAAGGAACTTCTGTCTGTAGATAATCAGTCGGAAACGGCCATGCTAGGTTTTATATCCCGCCATTATCCCGGTTTGAAGATAGTAAAACCGTCACCTTGCGGCATGGTGCGTGTGATAAACGCTTACGGAATGCTTGGACTTATGTCCGGCAGGATGGCAGGCAGGTATGTCGAGATTTACGGTGACAGCGTCATTCCCGAAAACAACGGTTTATATCTTATATCCGACGGCGGTGTATGCCGTAAAATAAGCGGAAACGATATCTCTTGTGATACGGAACGTTTCAGGCTGCATATCAACAACATGCCTTCCTGGCTGTTCCGGGATATGGAAGCCCATATAAGCCTTATGCTTGATTGATGTATTCGTTAGTCAGCATTCTTTCCAGTTCCTCGGCGTTAAGTTTGAGGTAGAACTCACCCTTGTAGGCTATTGATATTCCTCCTGTCTCTTCCGATACGATTATGGCAAGCGCGTCTGTCTCCTGCGATACTCCCAGAGCCGCACGGTGACGCAATCCCAGCTCCTTGGGTATGTTAAGGTTGTGCGATACAGGCAGGATACATCCGGCGGCCTTAATCCTCTTGCCGCTTATTATCATTGCCCCGTCGTGCAGCGGACTGTTCTTGAAGAAAATGTTTTCTATCAGACGCTGGTTGATATTGGCGTCTATCACATCGCCCGTCATCACTATGTTGTCCAGCGGAACATCTTTCTCCAGCACTATTAGGGCTCCCACTTTTCCCTTGCCCATGCTCAGGCATGCCATGACGATAGGCATAATGTCGTTCTTGTCGCTGTCGTTGTATTTCTTTCCTTTCAGAAACCTGAACAGACTGTTCGAGCGGTATCTTGAACCTAGAGTAAGAAGGAATTGCCTTATCTCGTCCTGAAAAAGCACAATCAGTGCTATCACTCCCACGCTTACCAGCTTATCGAATATAGAACCCAGCAGTCGCATCTGCAATACCTGCGATACTATAATCCAGATTATGATGAACACCAGTATTCCGATAAAAATGTTTATCGTACCCGACGATTTCATAACCTTGTATGTCTTATACAGTATAAAGGCTACCAGCAGTATGTCCAGTATGTCTTTCAGGCTTATTATGCTTAAATCGAATGGCATTTTGATAATTAATAATTAAGAATTAATAATTAACTTACAATATATCTTCACCGCCTCGCAGGCTTCCTTCACGTCGTGCACCCTCAGTATGTTCGCGCCTTTCATCAGCGAAATGGTATTTAGTACGGTTGTTCCGTTCAGCGCGTCTTCAGGAGTATTGCCCAGAAGTCTGTATATCATTGATTTTCTTGATATTCCCACAAGTATAGGAAGATCGAATATCTGGAACTCTTCCAGCTTGTCCATAAGGATATAGTTGTGTTCCACAGTCTTTCCGAAACCGAATCCCGGATCGATGATGATATCCTTTGCGCCAAGGTCGCGCATTTTCTGTACCTTTTCGGAGAAATAATACATCACCTCTTTCACCACATTGTCGTATTCAGGATTTTTCTGCATGTTCTGTGGTGTTCCTTTCATGTGCATCATTACGTACGGCACTCCCAGTTTTGCCACAATAGGCATCATCCTGTCGTCCATGTTTCCTGCTGATATATCATTGATGATTGCTACTCCATGTTCCTCCACACACATCTTTGCTATATCCGCGCGAAATGTATCTACGGAAATCACAGCTTCCGGCATCTCCTTATTTAATAAAGTGAGAGCCTTTTTCAGTCTTGCTGCCTCTTCTTCCGTTGATATATTCTGTGCGTCAGGCCTTGACGAATATGCGCCGATGTCTATAATCTCTCCACCTTCGTCAATTATCTGTCTAGCTCTCTGCAAGATGTCTTCTTCCGATTGCTTTCTGCTTCCGGCATAAAAAGAGTCAGGGGTAACGTTCAGTATTCCCATAACTCTGGGATGTTCCAGATCCATCAGACTGCCGTTCACATTGATGTATTTTGCTATTCTGTTTTCCATTTCGATGCTTGCGTAATGATGGTGCAAATGTACATACAATAATTTATTTTTTATTGATTTGCCATTGATTTTTCGTTTATCTTTGCGTCACGTATCAAATTGTAATTTAAAATGGAAACTTCACAATTGTATAAATATTTTCTTGAGTGCGGAAAGGTCACTACCGACACTCGCGATTGCCCCGAAGGATCTATGTTCATAGCACTGAAAGGAGCCAGTTTCAACGGAAATACTTTCGCTTCGCAAGCCATAGCTGGCGGTTGCCGCTATGCCGTGGTTGATGAGGCTGAATACGCCAATGATGCCGAAGGACGTATTCTTCTGGTTGACGATTGTCTCAAGGCATTGCAGGATTTGGCGGCATGGCATCGCCGCGCGTTGGGCACAAGGATGATAGGTATCACGGGTACCAACGGCAAGACCACGACCAAGGAGCTGATAGCCGCCGTTCTGAAAGAGAAATACAATGTACTTTACACCCAGGGTAATCTGAACAATCACATCGGAGTACCATTGACACTGCTTAAACTTACTCCCGAGCACGAAATGGCAGTAGTGGAGATGGGAGCGAACCATCCTGGCGAGATAAAGACTCTGGTAAACATAGCATGTCCGGACTATGGTATAATAACCAATGTAGGCAAGGCACATCTTGAAGGATTCGGTTCATTCGATGGAGTAATCCGTACTAAAGGCGAGTTGTACGACTATCTCCGCGACAATGGCGGAAAAATCTTCATACAGAACGAAAATCCTTATCTTAACTCCATAGCAGGCGGACTGGAATGTATCCGTTACGGTGCCGAAGAAGGGCTTTATGTGTCGGGGAAAGTTCTGTCATGTTCTCCGTTCCTGTCTTTCAGCTGGAAGTCGGAAGATAAGGTCCACGAAGTGCAGACTCATCTGATAGGTTCGTATAATGTTGACAATGCTCTGGCGGCAGTCGCTATAGGACGATATTTCGGAGTTGCCGACGATGCCATCTGTCATGCACTTTCATCATACGAGCCGCGCAACAACCGTTCGCAGCTGGTAGAGGCAGGAGGAAACAGTTATGTGATAGATGCCTACAATGCAAATCCTACATCCATGGCAGCCGCATTGGATAATTTCCGTATGATTGATGCCGGACATAAGATGGTGATTCTCGGCGATATGAAAGAGCTTGGCGAAGCAAGTCTTGAGGAACACCAAAAGGTGGTTGACATGCTTTCCCGTTACTGTTTCGACAGGGTGATACTCGTTGGTCCGGAATTCGGAAAAACTGCAAATGCTTTTGAGCACTACAGTAATGCCGATGATGTGTATCAGGTGCTTTCTTCCGCCATGCCTAAAGGTTATATGATACTGATTAAAGGCTCTAACAGCATGAAGCTGGCTGCTTTGGCCGAAAAACTTATGAAATGATTTTTTAATTCTTTATATCATAAACTCCACACGCCCGTGTCGAGTTCTCCACACGCTCGTGTCGAGTTCTCCACACGCCCGTGTGGAGATAATAATGTTTTGACTTCCTGATAGGGTATATTATAATTCCAGAATTTTCTTTCTGTACTCAGTTGGAGTAACTCCCGTTACTCCTTTGAAACACCGGTTGAAATGTACAGCCGATTCGAATCCGCATTCCATGCTTATTTCCGATATGTTCAGACGGTCGTCGGCCAACAGTTTGCAGGCATAACCTATCCGCATGTCGGTGATGTATTGTTTCAGTGTCTTTCCGGTGTGGTCTTTGAAATATCTGCAGAAAGCCGACGGATTCATCGCCGTATATGACGCTATCTCGTCGAGTGTGATATTGTCGGTGTATTTCTTGTTAATGTAGGCCACAACCTTTTCAATTTTCTTGTTCTTGAACTCGGCAGGTACCGGGTTATAGTTTGGAGATGCCGCAAATTCCCTTTTCTTTATCATGGACAGCGATTGCAGAAGGCGAAGGAAAAGAATGAGTTGTTCCATTCCCTCCGATTCTGGTATCTGTTTCAATAATGAGGTTATCTCCGGTTTGTTCTTTACTGAAATCTTGACTCCTCTGTTCGATTCGTTCAGAAGTGTGTTGATGTTTATGAATTGCACGTAATGCGTGAAGGAATATTGCATGAAGTCCTTTTCGAACTGTATAATCGTACCGTTTACTCTTAGACTGTCATCCTGTCCATATTCCGGAGGATTCTGCATGCAGTGTGGAAGTGCCGAACCGAACAGCAACAGAGTCTCGTCAGAATAGTCTATTATGCTATCGCCGATAATGCATTGTCCGTAACCTTTTTCTACATAAAGTATTTCATATTCGCCATGGAAATGCCATGGGTATGTGAATGACTTGTAGTCGTATGCCCTTGCTTTGATTGGGTTTGAATCGGATATGTGCAGTTGTTCGTTTACTATTCTTTTCATGGCTTCATGTCGAATTGTACTTAATGCAAATATAAGTAAATATCTTGCAAAAATAGGTATATATACTTATTTCTTTCTGTAGTATTTTTGCATCTAAGAACAATTTAAAACTTATATATATGAACAACATGTTTGATATTGCCGGTAAGGTAGCTGTTGTGACAGGCGGTTCCGGCGTTTTGGGTAGTAATATAGCTGAAGGTCTTCTGAAGGCCGGAGCTAAAGTCATAATCATTGGTGCTCATCAGGATAGGGTAGATGCGGCATTGGAACGTCTGAAAGCTGTGAGCCAGGATGTAGCAGGTACTGTATGTAATGTGCTTGACATCGAGAGCCTTCGTTCTGTAAAAGATACTGTACTTTCAAAATGGGGTCGTGTGGACTTCCTTATCAATGCTGCCGGTGGTAACATTCCTGGTGGTACGCTGACTGTTGACCAGAATATATTCGACATGAAGGTGGAAGACCTTAACAAAGTGGTCGATCTGAACCTTAACGGTACTGTTTATCCATGCCTTGTTTTCGGTGAGATTATGGCAAAACAGCAGAGCGGTGTTATCGTGAATGTTTCTTCTATGGCTGCTTATGAGTCAATCACACGTGTGCCTGGATATTCTATGGCTAAGAGCGCTGTTGAAAACTTTACTCGCTGGATGGCTCAGGAAATGGCTATCAAGTTCAGCGAAAAGATCCGCGTAAACGCTATTGCTCCTGGATTCTTTATCGGCAACCAGAACCGTGCTATCCTGATTAATCCTGACGGCTCACTGACAGAACGCAGCAAGAAGGTTATTGCCAAGACTCCTATGAGAAGATTTGGAGATATTTCAGAATTGAATGGTGCCGTTCAGTTCCTTTGCAGCGATGCAGCTAGCTTTATCACTGGTGCTACATTGGCTATTGACGGTGGTTTCAGTGCATTCAGTGGAGTGTAATTATATTTGGTTGACAAGGCTTCAGTTACAAGTTAACAAGGTTCTGGCTTCGCCGACCTTTGGCTTTATCCGGACTAAGAACCTTGTCAACTCGTTAACTTGTCAACTTGTAACTAAAAAAAAGAAAACATTATGATGGAGAAAACTTGGAGATGGTTTGGAAAGAAGGATAAGATTACTCTTTCCATGCTGCGTCAGATAGGAGTGGAAGGAATAGTAACAGCTTTGCATGATGTTCCAAACGGCGAGATTTGGACAGTTGAGGCTATCAACGACTTGAAATCTTATATCGAGTCATACGGATTGAGATGGTCGGTAGTGGAAAGTCTTCCTGTATGTGAAGCTATCAAATATGCAGGTCCTGAACGCGACCAGCTGATTGAAAACTATAAAGTCAGCCTTGCCAATCTAGGTAAATGCGGTGTAAAGACAGTATGCTATAATTTCATGCCGGTAATCGACTGGGTGAGAACAGACTTGCAGCATCCTTGGGCGGACGGTACAAGCTCATTGTATTACGACAGGGTACGTTTCGCATATTTCGACGTAAAGATTCTTCAGCGCGAAGGAGCGGAGAAAGACTATTCTGAAGAAGAACTCCGCAAGGTGGAAGAACTTGACAAGGTTATCACAGAAGCAGAAAAAGATGAGCTTATCGACGCTATCATCGTTAAGACTCAGGGATTCGTAAACGGAAATATCCGCGAAGGCGACAAGAACCCTGTAGCTATATTCAAGCGTCTGCTTTCTTTATATAAAGGTATAGACAGAGATGCATTGCGTGAAAACATGCGTTACTTCCTTGCTGCTATAATGCCAGTGTGCGAGGAATACGGTGTCAACATGTGTGTTCATCCGGACGATCCTCCTTTCCAGATTCTCGGATTGCCTCGTATCGTTACTAACGAAGAGGATATAGCATGGTTCCTCAATGCTGTTGACAATCCTCACAACGGACTGACTTTCTGTGCCGGTTCTTTGAGTGCAGGCGAGCATAACGATACACGCGAACTTGCAAAGAAGTTTGCTAAACGTACACACTTCGTACATTTGCGCAGTACAGCGGCTATGCCTGGTGGTAACTTTATCGAAAGTACTCATCTGTCAGGCCGCGGACATCTGATTGACCTTATCAGAATATTCGAAAAGGAAAACCCGGGATTGCCGATGCGTGTTGACCACGGACGTATGATGCTTGGCGACGAAGACAAGGGTTACAACGCAGGATATTCATTCCACGGACGTATGCTTGCCCTGGGACAGGTGGAAGGTATGATGGCTGTGGTGGATGATGAACTGAAAAACGGAATAGTATAAAAGATAATGAATAATTAAAAATTAAGAATTAATAATGCCGTATCCACCCATTATTAATTCTTAATTTTTAATTCTTAATTGAATAATACCATGAATTCACAAGATAATAGGATGAAAATGACAAATTATCGCTGGACGATATGCCTTATGCTGTTTATCGCCACAACGATAAACTATATGGACCGACAGGTTCTTTCTCTTACATGGAAGGACTTTATTGCTCCAGAATTTAACTGGACTGATGCGAATTACGGAACTATTGCCGGTTTCTTCTCTATACTGTATTCTATCAGTATGCTTTTCGTAGGAAAATTTGTAGATAAGATTGGAACAAAGAAAGGTTATTTGTGGGCTATAGGTATATGGTCTGTAGGTGCCTGTCTTCACACTTTCTGCGGAATAGTTACTGCCGGAATATCTACAGGAACATGGGCTTTCACTTTCGAAGGTGCGCGTGAGGCTATCGAGGCTGCCGAAACTGCAGGTACAGTGATATGGAGTGTATCGACCGTAAGTATATGGCTTTTCCTTGCTGCGCGTTCCATACTGGCAGTAGGAGAGTCTGGTAACTTCCCTTGCGCCATAAAGGTGACTGCCGAATATTTCCCTAAGAAAGACCGTGCTTTCGCAACCAGTGTGTTCAATGCCGGAGCACAGCTTGGTGCCTTGCTCGCACCTTTCACCATTCCTGTCATAGCACGTTATATGGGTTGGGAAATGTCATTCCTTATAATCGGTGCTTTAGGTTTCTTCTGGATGGGATTTTGGGTGAGAATGTATGAAACTCCGTCAAAGCAGAAGAAGGTAAACAAGGCTGAGCTGGAATATATTGAGCAGGATCGTCTGACAGAAGCTTCTGAGACTGCAAAACCTGCAACAGAAGAGAAAAAGGAGAAGGGTATCAGCTTGTGGAAATGTTTCACTTTCCGTCAGACTTGGGCTGTTATATTCGGACGTTGTCTTCCTGACGGTGTGTGGTGGTTCTTCCTTTTCTGGGCACCTGCTTATGTGAAAGACGTTTACGGATACAGTTCAGACTCTACTATGGGTATGCTGCTTATCTTTACTCTTTATCTGATATCAATGCTTTCCATCATTGGCGGTTATCTGCCTACCGTGTTTATCACACGCCTTGGTATGAATCCGTTCGCAGGACGTATGCGTGCTATGCTTATCTTCTCTTTGTTTCCATTGCTCGGACTTTTTGCACAGCCGCTCGGAAATATATCCTGCTGGTTCCCTATCATCATAATCGGTATAATAGGTGCAGCACATCAGAGCTGGAGTGCCAATACTTATACGGTAGTGAGCGATATGTTCCCTAAATCAGCTGTGGCAACAGTTACAGGTATCGGTGGTATGGCTGGTGGTATCGGCAGCTTGCTGTTCAATCAGGGCTCAGGTATCCTGTTTACTTACTCAAAGGAAACGAATATGGCTTTCATGGGATTCGAAGGTATTCATGCCGGCTATATGATAGTGTTCCTTATAGCTTCAGTAGCTTATCTGTTCAGCTGGATAATGATAAAGATTCTTGTTCCGAAATATAAGATAATTGAAATTTGATAATTGATTAATATGAAAGATTTTATAAACGAAGATTTTCTTCTGCAGAGTGATGTGGCAAAGATGCTGTATCATGAACATGCGGAAAAGATGCCTATCATAGATTATCACTGTCATCTTAATCCGAAGATGATTGCAGATGATTATAAATTCAGTTCCATCACCGAGATATGGCTTGGCGGCGACCATTACAAATGGCGTGCGATGCGTGCCAATGGGGTAGATGAAAAGTATATCACAGGTAAGGAAACTTCCGATTGGGAGAAATTTGAGAAATGGGCAGAAACAGTTCCATATACATTGCGCAATCCGCTTTATCACTGGACTCATCTTGAATTGAAGACTGCTTTCGGTATAGGTGAAACCCTGAATCCTGCATCTGCAAAAAGGATATACGACAAGTGTAATGAACTGCTTGCCACTCCTGAATACTCGGCCCGCGGACTGATGAAGAGATATAACGTAGAGTCTGTTTGTACAACTGACGATCCGATTGATACGCTGGAGTATCATAAGGCTATTGCAGATTCAGGTTTCGAGGTGAAGGTTCTTCCTACTTGGCGACCTGACAAGGCAATGAATGTCACTACAGCAGCCGAATACAGGGCTTATCTTGAAAAACTTTCACAGGCCAGTGGCGTGACAATCTCCAAGTTTGATGATTTGGTTGAGGCTTTGAAAGTGCGTCATCAGTATTTTGCCGACCACGGATGTAAGCTTGCCGACCACGGTCTTGCGGATATACCTGCAGCTGATTATACTATGACTGAAATATCGGCAATATTCGACAAGGTATATGGCGGTAATGAACTGACTAAGGACGAAAAAACAAAATATCAGACAGCTCTGTTGATTATCCTTTCAGAAATGAATGCAGAGGCAGGATGGACTCAGCAGTATCATTACGGACCGTTGCGTAACACAAATTCAAGAATGATGGCCAAGCTTGGTCCTGATACAGGCTTTGATACTATCGGCGATTTCAGATGTGCTGAGGCCATGGTTAAGATTTTCGACCGTCTGAACTCAGAAGGTAAGCTGGCAAAGACAATACTCTATAATATCAATCCGTCGGAAAATGATATGGTGGCTGCAATGATAGCCAACTATCAGGACGGAAGTGTACCGGGCAAGATGCAGTTCGGTTCAGGCTGGTGGTTCAACGACCAGATGGGAGGAATGCTCCGCCAGATGAATGCCTTGTCTGAACAGGGCTTGTTGAGCCGTTTTATAGGTATGCTTACTGACTCCCGTTCGTTTCTTTCATATCCTCGTCATGAATATTTCCGCAGAATCTTGTGTAATATGATTGGTAATGACGTGGTGAACGGAATACTTCCGGAATCGGAAATGGGAAGAATAAAAGGTATGATAGAAGATATCTGCTATTGTAATGCTAAGAGTTATCTTAATCTTTAAGAGATAATTGAAAAAATACAGCCGCCGTATTACCGGAAATCCCGGATAATGCGGCGGCTGTTATTTTGTGTTGTGGTTGTTCTCAAGCGTTCTTGGCCTTGAAAGCCAGTGCGTACATACGCATCTGTTTCACCATTGCAAGAAGTCCGTTGCTTCGTGTAGGGGAAAGATGTTCTTTCAGTCCGATCTTCTCAATGAAGTACAAATCGGATTCAAGTATTTCGTCAGGAGTATGTCCTGACACTACTTTTATGAGTAGGGCAATGATACCTTTTACAATCAGGGCGTCACTTTCTGCCTGGAATATTATCTTTCCGTCTTCCATATCAGCCTGAAGCCATACACGGCTTTGGCAACCGTCAATAAGGTTCTGGTCTGTCTTGTATTCCGGATTAAGCGGTTTCTGTTCGTTCCCAAGATCTATCAAAAGCTGGTATTTGTCCATCCAATCATCGAAATCGCTGAATTCTTCTATTACTTCGTCCTGAAGTTCGTTTATTGTTTTCATCGTTATTTTGCTTTTATGTTATTTCTCATTATAAATCACCTGGAGAACTGTCTGTCCTACAGCTTGTAGTGTGGCACGGTCTATATTCTCCATCGTATCATCTATGGTATGCCATGTAGGGTTAAATCCTGTATCGCTGTTGGTATCGTAATGAATGATATCTACACACGGGATTTGTCTGAAACGGTTCACATAGATATGGTCGTCTGTTATTTCTCCGCCTTTTTCTTTTATGAATGTGTTGCCGTAGCCAAGTTCGTGTGCCGTATTCCAAATTTTCTTCATTACATTGTTGGCTGTACGCTGTGAATATCCCTCATAATAGAAAGTTGCATTTTTACCTCCTACCATGTCAAGAAGTATTCCGTAGCGTGCCTTGTAGTTGGATACATGAGGAATCCTTCCCCAGTATTGCGAGCCCAGACACCATGTGTCTGCCTTATAGTTTCCCTGATAGAACTCCGGAATACCATAATCTTCGGCATCGAAAAATGCAATGTCAATACCTATTGCGGGAGACTGCTTTTGAATCTGTCTGGCTATTTCAAGCAAAACACCTACACCGCTGGCACCGTCGTTTGCTCCGTCTATGGCAGTATGATGGTATTTCTCTTCATCGTAGTCGGCATACGGGCGGCAATCCCAGTGTGCAAACAGGATTACTCTTTTCTTGGCTTCAGGATTATATTCACCTATGATATTGCGTGCCTTGAGCAGTGTGCCGTCATAAGCAACCAGGTCTGCATACTGGTTATATACCTTTGCTCCGAAACTTTCAAGTTTTGAAGCCAGATAGTCTCCGCATTCCTTATGTGATTTTGTGTTGGGAACACGTGGACCGAAATCTACCTGGGCTTTTACGTAGCTGTAGGCGCTGTCTGCATTAAATACAGGAGCCTGTACATTGCCGGTTGTTTCTTCCTTGCTGACAGAGGTGTCGCTTTTCTTGCTGCTGCCACATGCTGTTACGGAAGCGGCATAGATTAATATCAGTGAACCGGATAATAATTTACCAAGTATATTCATATTGAAAAGATTAATATGTTATAAAAAAATCATCAATCAACTCCGTGAAGTCAATTAATGATTGTTGATTATGAGTATCATATTATAAAAGGGATATGATATATAGATATAAGACAGCGGCAGGAACTGCCATCAGTGTACTGTCAAATCTGTCTAACAGACCTCCGTGTCCGGGGAGTATATTCCCGGAATCCTTGATGCCAATTTTGCGTTTTATCAGAGACTCAACCAGATCACCCCATGTTCCGAATACTACAACTGTCAATGCCAGTCCGATCCATTGAGATAGCGAGAGTAGAGGGAAGTATCTGGAAATTACAATAGCCGCTATAATGCTGAATACACATCCTCCGAATGAACCTTCCCATGATTTCTTAGGCGATATGCGTTCGAAAAGCCTGTGTTTTCCGAACAGTACTCCTGCGCAATATGCACCCGTATCGTTTACCCATGTGAAGATGAATATTGAGAGAGGGAATATAGGATTGTAAACAGAACTTGCCGTTTCGTTTTGAGACTGGAAAGCCAATACATTCAGTAAGGCAAATGGCAGGGCGATATACATTTGCGACATCAGTGCATATGCCATATTGTTCACCGGATTTTCTTTCTTATAGTACAATTCGCTGATTAATATATACATAATCAGGAACATGTATGGGATAAGAATTTCATTGCTTCCCGGCGATGTGCCAAGGTACGCAAATCCGAAGAATAGAAAAACAGATGCCAGTATGGATATAGGTTTGTTTATTTCTGCAAATCCGCTCTGCTTTATAATATTCCCAAATTCATTTACAGTAAAAGCACATATTAAAGCAAATAACACAGAAAAAGTGATAGGACCGCCTAATATGCATCCCACTAATACGGCTACAAAGATAGCGCCTGTTAATGCTCTTGTTATAAAATTACCTTTCATGGCTTTGGGAATATTATTATTTCCTTAAATACTTTTCTATTGAATTTATACTTATAAATAGTTATTCACCGTTTTGAGTATCACTTTCAGTGCTTGAAGGCAATTCTTTTGTCTCTTCATTCTTGCTTTCAATACTCTTGGTTTCATTGTTTTCACTTTCGGCCATTATCTCTTCTGAACGTGAAGCCCACGGGCGTTTGCCGAATATAGCTTCAACGTCTTCAGCAAAAATCACTTCTTTTTCTATAAGCAATTCGGCTAGACGGTTATGACCTTCTTTATGCTCCGTAAGAATTCTTTTGGCACGGTCATATTGCTCTGCAATCATCTGCTTCACTTCACTGTCTATGAGTTCAGCTGTATGTTCGCTGTATGGCTTATTGAAACTGTATTCATCATTGTTGTAATAGCACAGGTTTGGAAGCTTGTCACTCATACCGGCGTATGCAATCATGCCATATGCCTGTTTGGTCACTCTTTCCAAATCGTTCATTGCACCTGTAGAGATTTGTTTGATAAACAATTCTTCAGCTGCGCGTCCACCCAAAGTAGCACACATCTCGTCCAACATCTGTTCCTTTGTAGTAATCTGTCTTTCTTCAGGCAGGTACCATGCTGCACCTAAAGCTCTTCCTCTCGGTACTATGGTTACTTTAATCAATGGATTGGCATATTCAAGGAACCATGATATAGTGGCGTGTCCTGCTTCGTGCAAGGCTATAGATCTTTTCTCGGCAGCTGTCATGACTTTTGTCTTCTTTTCCAATCCTCCGACTATTCTGTCAATTGCAGCCATGAAATCATCTTTACTTACCGAAGTTTTGTTATGTCTTGCTGCGATAAGTGCGGCTTCATTACATACGTTGGCAATGTCGGCTCCACTAAATCCCGGTGTCTGTCTTGCCAGCAAATCTATATCTACAGTATCATCAAGTTTAAGAGGGCGGATGTGTACACCGAATACCTCTTTTCTTTCGTTCAAGTCAGGTAAATCAACATGTATCTGTCTGTCGAAACGTCCGGCTCTCAACAAAGCCTTGTCCAATATATCGGCGCGGTTTGTTGCGGCAAGAATGATTACGCCACTGTTTGTTCCGAAACCGTCCATTTCGGTAAGAAGCTGGTTAAGAGTATTTTCTCTTTCATCGTTACCTCCCATGTTAGGATTTTTTCCTCTGGCACGACCTACGGCGTCTATTTCGTCAATGAATATTATACATGGAGCTTTTTCCTTGGCCTGACGGAACAAATCACGTACTCTTGATGCACCGACACCGACAAACATTTCCACGAAATCGGAACCGGACATAGAGAAGAATGGTACGTCAGCTTCGCCTGCTACGGCTTTTGCCAAAAGTGTTTTACCTGTTCCCGGAGGGCCTACAAGAAGTGCTCCCTTTGGAATCTTACCACCTAGCTCTGTGTATTTCTGAGGCTGTTTCAGGAATTCTACAATTTCCTGTACTTCCTGTTTTGCAGCTGTCTGACCTGCAACATCCTTGAATGTTACTCTGTTGGCTCCTTTCTCGAACAGTTGTGCCTTGCTTTTGCCTACATTGAATACATTGCCTGCACCACCGGCATTGCCTGCACCACCCATTCTACGCATTATGAATATCCACAATCCGATAAAGAAAATTATAGGCAAAAGATTCCAAAAGATAACACCAAAGTAGTCATTCTCTTTTTCGTATCTTATTGAACCTGTAAAGTTCCCGTTTTTCTGTTCTTCATCGAGGAATTTGTCCAATGATTCCATTGAACCTACCTGTATCTTTACAGATGGACTTTTACCAACTTTAGGAGCGTCTTTTTTGAATACATCTACTATATTTTCAGGTTTGATGTACATCTCTACAGAATTATTGTCGTATGCAATAATCTTGTCTGCATATCCCTTCTTGACCATTTCCTTGAATTCTGTATAAGTAATTTCCTTACTCATACTTCCTTCATCGCTGGTGATATATAAGAAAGCTATGGTCATAGCTATTATTATATATAACCAACTTAAATTTGGTCTGGGCATATTTATTTTTTGCTTGTTTGAATTATTGTTCATGTTTCCTTTTTAGTGAATTGATTATGTGATATTAGTCTATATCCGGTATGCGGGTTAATTTTGCATCAGCCCATAAATGTTCCAGATTATAGAAATCTCTTTGTTCCGGTAAGAATATGTGTGCTATTACGTCGTTGTAGTCCATTGCTACCCATTGTGCATTTTTAGTTCCGTCGATTGCAAATGGTTTGATGCTTATTTCGTTTCTGACGTAATCCTTTATTGATTCTGTAATAGCCAGTACTTGACTTGGTGAATTTCCATTACATATTACGAAATAATTGCATATAGTATCTTCTATGTCAGAAAGATCTGCTATTACGATGTTTTTACCTTTTTTTTCTTGAATACCTTCTATGATTTTTTCTAGTAATTTTTTTTCTTCGTTCATTATTCTAAAATACAAACTTTTAAGTTAATATACATAATATATGGCAAATATACTTGCTTTTCTGTATTCCACGAAATATAGATGAATTTTTCTTTTGGATTTTGTATTTTTTAGAGTGAATTTTGAGTTTGTCCGTCATGACAAGGCGAAAAAACGCCCATATTCATATTTTTTTGAAAAAAAAAGGACAAAAATGTTTGAAACTAATGAAAAAGTTGTACCTTTGCAGCGTCAAACAAGAAATGACTTGCTGACAACAATTTTGGGCTATGGTGTAATGGTAACACAACAGATTCTGGTCCTGTTTTTCTAGGTTCGAATCCTAGTAACCCAACAAAAAAAGAGCAGTTTTTACTGCTCTTTTTTGTTTTCGTACATAAATTATAATAGCGAGCTTAGCTCGCTATTATAATTTATTTGTTTATAGCTTCGTCGATAGCTTCAATCTTTTTCTGAGTCAACAGTAAATCGTTTTTCAGCTTCTCTATTTTTCTGGCAATGTCGTTTACCAATGAATTGCCTTTTTTAGATGACGAATTTAAGAAACCTAAATTGTTTTCGTATGTTTTGATTTCGTTCTTTATTCTTTCGTATATTCTGACAAGTTTTTCTCTTTCCTTGTAAAGATTGTTCTCTTTGCTTAATCCTGATTTATAGCTGTTCAGCTTTTTCTCTGTGGCAGAAAGATTTGCCTTGTCAAATATCTTGTTTACAAGATTATGGAACTCTTTGTATAATCTGTCCTTGTCCTTAAACGGTACGAAACCTATGCTGTTCCATTCGGAAATCAGAGCTTTGATCTTATCTGCTATGGTTTCATCGTATGTCTCGGTCTTTTCCAGTTCTTCAATCTTTTTAAGCAATTCCTCTTTCTTGTTCAGATTTTCCAGCTCTTCTGAACGTTGTGATGAAGTTGCTTTTGATTTCTGTTCGAAGAAATAATCGCAAGCGCCGATAAATCTTTTCCATATAGAATCTGAATACTTTTTAGGTACAGGACCTATTGTCTTCCATTCTTTTTGCAGTTTGGTCAAAATCTCGGCAGTCTCTTTCCATGCTGTACTGTCTTTCAATGCTTCTGCTTTTTCGCATAGCTCTTTTTTCTTTTCCAGGTTTACAGACATGTTTTCTTTGGCTGTTTTAAAGAATTCTGCCTTACGTCTGAAAAATTCGTCGCATGCGGCACGGAATCTTTCGAAGATTTTCAGATTCATTTTTTGTGGAGCATATCCTATTGTTTTCCACTTGGCCTGCAGTGCCAGTATTTCCTGTGTCTTGTCTTCCCAGTCTGTGAAAGTTGTGAATTTGTCATATTCCATGGCTTCTGCTATTTCGCAAATCACAGTTTTCTGGTCAAGGTTGTTTTGCTCCTGCTCTTTTAAATCCTCAAAATGTTTCTGGTGTCTCTTGTTTACGTTTGTAGAAGCAGCTTTAAATCTTGCCCAGATGCTTTCACGCATTTCTTTTGCCACAGGACCGATTTCCCTGAATTCCTGATGAAGCTTTTGCAACTGATGGAATGCTGAAATTACGTCAGGTTCGTCGGCAAGCTTTTCGGCAGCTTCGCAGATGCGTGTCTTTTGTTCCAGATTTTTCTTGAAGTCATACTCTCTGAATTCATTGTTCAGTTTGAGCATGTCGTAGAATTTTTCTGTATATAATTGGTAAGTTCTCCAGATTTCGTTGATTTTATTTGCCGGAATGAGTTTTATTTCATTCCATTCCTGCTGCAGATTTTTGAATTCATTGTAGTTCTTTCCTGCATCTTCTGACAGTTCTGTAAGATTTTTCATCTTTTCCAGAATTTCCATTTTCTTTTGCAGGTTTTCCTCTTTTTCTTTTTCTATTGCAGCTATCATGGAATTTCTTTTCTCTTTTATTTCTGCCAATACGGATTTAAGTTCTGCTTCCAGAGGATCTGTGGTAGGAACAAAAGAGTTTGCATCGCCGCCCGATTCGATAAATGTTTTGCGGTTAGCTTCCTGTTCAGCTTTGTGCAGTTTGTAAAATGTCTGTTTAAGGAAGTCTATTTCCTGTTTTTCAGCTTCACAAGCATTGTTGTTTATCTCTTTTAAACGTTGTATAACCTCTTCTTTAGTCTGTTTAGGTTCATACTTAACGTTATCTGTTGTTTGATCAACAGTAGGAACCAAATTTTCAGTCTCATTTTCCTGAATTTCGGTTAGTGGGCGGTTTGTTTCATTAACTTCCATGCGTATATAGATATTTAAGAATGTTTCTTTTAAAAACGTTATAATTACAAATTAAAGAAATAATATTTAAAAAACATAATATTGTCTTGGTTATTTTACCAAATAGGGTAAAAATGTATTATAATCTTTAATTTTTTTTGTTTTTTCGTTTAATCAAGTTCTGCAAATTATGACAGCAACACTGTTATTCCCATATATAGCATCATACCGATGATGTCGTTTGTGATGGAGATGAAGGGACCGGTTGCGATTGCAGGGTCTATCTTTAGTTTTTCTAGTGTCATAGGCACTAATGTGCCGAAAATGGAAGCGAACATTACAACGGCAAACAAACTGATTGATACAGAATAACTTACTGTGGCTGTTGCTCCAAAACGAATGAAATTATATATATAAACCAGTAATGATATGATTGAGGCATTAATAAGGGCGACTACCGCTTCTTTTGCTACTTGTTTGAAGGTATTTGCAGAATCCAGTGAGCTGTTTGCCAACCCTTGTACAACAAGTGCCGATGACTGTGTTCCGACGTTTCCTCCTGTTCCACCTATCAATGGGATGTATAGCGCCATTTCAGGATGGGCGGCAAATGTAGAGTCGAAGTTACCCAATATCATTGAGTTGCCGATACCTCCCAGCATACCGATAAGAAGCCATGGCAGACGTGCCGTGGTCTGTCTGAAAACGTTGTCGTCTGATTCTACATCCTGAGAAAGACCTGATGCCAACTGGTAATCACGTTCAGCCTGTTCACGTACCTCATCCATCACATCATCTACGGTGATACGTCCTACAAGGCGTCCGATACTGTCAACTACCGGTACTGCCACAAGGTCATATTTCTCAATTATCTGTACCACTTCTTCTATAGGAGTATCCACATGTACTGAAACTGGGTCTTTTTTCATTACATGTTTGACTTTTGATACAGACGGACTTGTTATCATTTTCTTTAGTGGGAATACACCTCTCAGACGTTCGTCGTCATCTACTACATATACATAATAGATTTCGTCCATGTCCTCAGCCTGAATTCGCATTTCCCTCAGACATTCGGGCATACTCCAGTTTTCTTTTACGGTAACCATTTCCGTACCCATCAAACCTCCGGCGGTATCTTCGTCGTATTTCAGAAGGTCAACGATGTCTCCGGCCTGTTCAATGTCTTCTATATGTGAAAGGACCTCTTCCTGTTTGTCCTCGTCCATCTCTCGGATGATGTCAACGGCATCGTCCGAATCCATATAGTCAACAAAACGTTTAGCGATAGTTTCCGATGGCAGTATGTCAAGAAACTCTTTACGGGCATCTTCGTCCATTTCGACGAGTACGTCCGCGGCTGTTTCATTATCTAGCAGCAAGTATATAAACCTTGCATTTTCAGCATTAAGTTCATTGCATAGTTCTGCTATGTCGGCAGGATGTAAATCATTAAGAAGCTCCTTTACTTTGTCATGCTCCTTATTCTCTATTAATTCCGTTATTTTTTTGATTTCTTCGCTGTTCATCCTGGTTAGCTTTTAGTGGTTACGTGTATAAAAACTCTTATAACTCTAGATTGACAGATGCTGTATTGCTGTCCAAAGCCTTTTCCACCTTATTGGTCAGTTCGATAAATTCATTGACAGACAACTGTTCCGGTCTCTTGTTGAATATAGGCTCGGCACTTAAAGGATTATCTTTTGCCAATATCGGCGAAATGGAATTGCGTAATGTCTTTCTTCTCTGATTGAATGTGGTCTTTACAATTTGCTTGAACAGTTTTTCGTTGCACCCCAAATCTTTCGTATCATTCCTTTTCATTCTGATTACTGCGCTCTTGACTTTTGGTGGTGGATTGAAAACGTGTTCATGTACGGTGAATAGATATTCCACATCATACCATGCCTGAATCATTACACTAAGGATGCCGTATGTCTTGTTGCCCGGCTTGGCGGCAATTCGTTCTGCCACTTCCTTTTGAATCATTCCGGTACAGCATGGGATAAGTTCCTTGTTGTCAAGCATCTTGAAGAATATCTGGCTTGAAATGTTATACGGGTAATTGCCTGTAAGGACAAAAGGCTTGCCGTCGAACAGGCTTGTGAGATCCATTTTCAGGAAATCCTTTTCTATAATATTCTCACCCAATTCACCAAAGTTCTCTTTAAGATAAGCTACTGATTCAAAATCCAGCTCAACAACTTTTAAAGGTCTGTTTTTAGGTATCAAATATTGTGTCAGGACTCCCATTCCTGGTCCGACTTCTAGTACGGGGATATCCGGATAGGCATCAATTGTGTCTGCTATGTCTTTGGCCACTTGCAAGTCCTTGAGAAAGTGCTGTCCTAAAAATTTCTTTGGTTTGACTAATTTCATCCGTATTCAAATATTTCTTTGTGATAATGTGATATTTATTCAGTTAAGCTGTGTATATTTGCATTGTGCAAAGTTACATAATAATATCTAAATAATTTCAGATTTTGGAACGAAGTGATTCAAAAAAACTATTAAATAAGTTGTGGCAAGTTTTTTTGCCTGTAATTCTTGGAGCAGCTATTCTGGTATGGACATATAAAGGCTTTGATTTTAAGAGGGTGTGGTCCGTGCTTAATTCTGAGGTTAATTACTGGTGGATGCTCTTCTCGCTTGTGTTTGGAGTTTTTGGGCATTTGTTTCGTGGCTGGAGATGGAACCTGTCATTGGCTCCGTTGGGTGAGTATCCAAAACCGGCCAACAGCGTATATGCTATATTTGTCTCATATGCGGCAAACCTTGTAATACCAAGAATAGGTGAAGTGTCCAGATGTGGAATTCTGGCGAAATATGAAGGCGTTTCGTTTTCTAAATCCTTAGGAACTGTGGTTACCGAACGTATTATAGATTCTTTGTGTGTATTGATAATAACATTTGTAACCCTGTTGTTGCAGTCCGGAATATTTGCCCGGTTTATGAAGGAAACAGGTACTGACACCTCGTTTATATTTCATCTTTTTACATCGACCAATTTTTATATAACTCTTGCCTGTATATTTGCATTTCTGATATTATTGTATTTTCTGTTCAAGCGAATTTCTGTTTTTGCAAAAGTAAAAGGAATCTTGAATGACATATGGCTTGGCTGCCAGTCTTTGCGTCATGTTGATAACATTGCTTTGTTTGTAGCATATACGTTAGGTATATGGATATGCTATTTCCTTCAGTTTTATGTGGCATTTTTCAGTTTTGACTTTTCGTCTGATCTTGGACTGATGCCTGGGCTGGTAATGTTTGTTGTGGGCAGTATAGCCGTGGTTGTTCCTACTCCCAACGGGGCAGGACCTTGGCACTTTGCAGTAATAACAATGATGATGATGTACGGCGTAAGCAAAGATGATGCTGGAATATTTGCACTTTTAGTGCATGGAATTCAAACTTTTTTACTAATTTTGTTAGGTATATATGGATTAGTGGCATTGCCGCTTACGAATAAACAAAATAAACCCATAAACTCATAATCAAAAAACAAACTCTATGAGCGAAATTCTTTCTTTAGCTCCACAGAATGTGTGGAAACATTTTCATTCAATTACACAAATTCCTCGTCCGTCAGGACATCTGGAAAAGATTCAGGCTTTCTTACTTGATTTTGGAAAGAAGGCTGATGTTGAAACATTCCAGGATGAGGCAGGAAATATCATTTATCGCAAACCGGCTACTCCGGGAATGGAGAACCGTAAGACTGTAATTCTTCAGGCACACATGGATATGGTTCCTCAGAAGAATAAGGAAACAGTTCATGATTTTGAAAAAGATCCAATCCAGACTTTTATTGATGGCGGATGGGTAAAAGCTAAAGGTACTACATTAGGCTCGGATAATGGCATGGGTGTTGCAGCTATTATGGCTGTAATGGAAGATAAATCGTTGAAACACGGTCCGTTGGTAGCTCTTATCACAGCCGACGAAGAAACAGGTATGTATGGAGCCTTCGGTCTGAAGCCTGGTACAATAGAAGGAGATATATTGCTCAATCTCGACTCAGAAGATGAAGGAGAACTTTATATCGGTTGTGCAGGTGGCGAAGATCTTACGGCAACATTGGAATATAAAGAAGAAGAAACCGACCCTGAAGATGTGGCATTAAAAGTCACTTTGAAAGGCCTACGCGGAGGTCATTCCGGTATTCAGATAGGATGGGGACATGCCAATGCCAATAAACTCATGGCACGTTTCCTCAATCAGGTTATCACATACGATGAGGCATGTCTCGTATCATGGGAAGGCGGAAACATGCGAAATGCAATTCCTCGCGAATGTGAAGTGGTTATAACAGTTCCTGAAACAGAGGTAGAAGACGTATTGGCTTTTGTAGGCGAATGCGAACAGGTATGGCGTGATGAGTTTGCCACTATTGAAGATGGCATAACTTTCACTGCTGAACGTGTGGAACTGCCTAAGATGATGGTTCCTGACGAGATAAGAGATAATCTGGTCGATGCAATATTTGCCTGCCCTAATGGAGTGGAACGCTTTATTCCTACTATACCTGATACAGTAGAAACTTCGTCAAATCTTGCTATAGTGGAGATTGGTGGAGGTAAAGCTGCTATAAAAGTTCTTACCCGCAGTTCGCGCGAATCAATGAAGGATTACCGTAATACTGCTATTGAAAGCTGCTTCTCAATGGCTGGTATGCATGTAGTCCGTTCAGGAGGTTATTCAGGTTGGGAACCTAATGTAAATTCGCCTATACTCCATGCTATGAAGGCTTCATATAAGGCGCAATTTGGAGAAGAGCCTGAAGTGAAGGTTATACATGCCGGACTGGAATGTGGTATTATTGGTGCCGTAATGCCAGGTTTGGATATGATTTCATTTGGACCTACATTGCAGTGTCCTCACACTCCGGAAGAACGTTGCCACATATCTTCAGTAAAGAAATTCTATGATTTCCTTACTGCTACTTTGGAAAATACTCCTGTAAAGTAAGCAAGGTTTTCAAATAAAAACAGCCAGCCAATTCATTGTCAGTAAATGATGAATTGGCTGGCATTTTTTATGGCTTAAAAAATGTAAAATAAAACGTGCGCACATTCGAGTTGAAGCATGCGCACATTCTAACTAAAACGTGCGCACGTTTTGCCTTAAATGTGCGCACGCTTTTTTAAAGCCTTTTCTTGAGATTTTTGATGATAAAAAATTACCCTACATTTACTTTTAAAAAAAGTAGATGCAGGGTGATTACTTGATAATTACTTATGTGGAGCTGGAGGGAGTCGAACCCTCGTCCAAACAAGGAAGCCATATGCTTTCTACATGCTTATCTCTGCCTTCGGTTTTCGTGCATAAGCAAGACCAGAGCCACCCACTTATACCTTAGTCCTTAAATTTCACCGGAGCCGCAGGACTAGACTCAAGCTATTCCCGATTTTGCTGCACCGCTATATCAAACGCTTCGGAACAAGAGCTTTTGAGCGATGTCTCGTTTCTGTCACTGTGACAGAAATAAAGCTAATCTACTATACTTCGATTAAGCAGCGAGAGCATAATTTTCGTTGCCAGATAATTGTTCAGTAACTGAGATTATAGTGCAAATCACTGACGCACTGCATGCTTACATACCACATCTCTCGCTGTCAAAACCAAACAACCCCAGACGTTAGTATTAAATTGTCTGCAAAAATAATAAAAAACTCTCTAAGTACCAATTCCTATGTATAAAATATATATTTTTGAACATTCAAATCATATCCAAAGTTTAATATTATGAAGAAAAGAAACCAAATTGTTCTATTGTCACTCTCATTATTGTTTATGGGATGTACTTCTGTAAATAAAAAAGAAAAGTCAGCAGGTTTTTCGGATTCCGATTCGCTGGTATTTATATCCGGCAGTTATTCCGCCGAGAATGAGGAAGGCATCAAGGTATTCAGTTTTTCGCAGAAGGATGCCGGTTATTCTTATAAATCGGGAGTTAAAGGTATAGCCAATCCTTCGTTTCTTTCGGAACTGACCGCACGGAATATCATATACTCCGTATCCGAGGGCGGAGGTGACAGTTCGTTTCTTTATTCTCTGAAATACAGTCCGGACAGCATGAGGCTTGAGGTTGCAGGCAGGGATATGACGGGGGGAGCGTCGCCGTGTTTCGTCATGGCGGACTGGAGTAGAGGCAAAGCCTTCACCGCGAATTACTCCGGCGGGAGTCTTACTGTGTTCGATGCGGATGGCGGAGGGAATGTGGCGCGGCGGAAGGTCCTGAATTTCCGGGGTAGGGGCGTCAATCCTTCCAGACAGGAGAAGCCGCACGTTCATTCGGTGTATTATTCGCCGGACAGCAGCCGTATCTGGGCATGCGATTTGGGTACGGACAGGATAAGGGTGATTCGTGCGGATGATTTTACATATACGGGCGAGGAAGATATAGTGTTGCCGGATGGCAGCGGACCCAGGCATATGTGTTTTCATTCCGGCGGGAAGTATGCATACGTGATAACCGAGCTGAGCGGTGATGTTGTGGTGCTGGATACGGAGGACGGCGGTACGGCGGAGATAATACAGACGGTAAAGGCCGATACGGCGGGAGGAGAGGGAAGCGCGGATATTCATTTGTCGCCCGACGGAAGATTTCTTTATGCTTCCTGTCGTCTGAAGGGGGACGGGCTGGCTGTGTTCAGGGTTTCTGCAGAAACGGGAAAGATAGAACGGACAGGTTATTGCCTTACGGGGAAGCATCCGCGCAATTTCGCCATAACTCCGAACGGGAGATATATCCTTGTGGCGTGTCGCGACGAGGATGCTATAGAGATATACGAAGTGGATAAGGATACGGGAATGCCCGTGGATACAGGAAAAAGGATACCGGTCAAGGCTCCGGTCTGCGTGAGATGGATAAAATAAAAAACAATCCTTTCGGGGATTGTTTTTTATTTTATGATATGTTATACGTAGGTTTCAAGGAACTTGACCTCGCCATCTGGTGTTACTTCCAGATTCCTGATTGTAGCCGGGAAAAGAACTGATTCGCCGGCCTGCATGCGGATGCTGTTTCCTTCGTTGTCTTTTATCGTACATGAACCTTCCATGCAGATATAGATGACAAATGAATCGAGTTCTGAATAATCCATGGTCATCGGCTGTGAAAGATGATATACCGAAGTAGTGAAATATGGGCACGTCACCAATTCTACGGGGCGGTCCTTGCACGGGGTGTAGGCGGTGCGGTAGTCCGGCTGCACGCTGTAGTCGATGGCTTCTTTTGAGAGTTCGGTGTGCAGCTCGCGTGTGCGGCCGTTCTTGTCCTTGCGGTTGAAGTCGTAGATGCGGTATGTGATGTTCGATGTCTGCTGTATTTCGGCTATGAAACATCCGGCTCCGATGCTGTGTATCCGTCCTGCAGGGAGGAAGAATACGTCGCCGGGACGGACGGCATAGTCTGCCAGGGCGTCGCAGATGGTGTTGTCGGCTATCATCTGTTCGTACTGTTCGGGCGTGATGCTGCGGCTCAGGCCCGAGCGCAGGTGGGCGCGGCCTCCGGCATTGTCTATCACGTACCACATTTCGGTTTTACCCATGGAGTTGTGGCGCCGCATGGCGAGTTCGTCGTCAGGGTGAACCTGGATTGAAAGATCGTCACGGGCATCGATGAATTTTATCAGCAGGGGGAACTTGCCTCCGAAGCGTGTGTAGTTGGCTTCGCCCACCAGGGCTCCTTTATATTCCTGAACCATCTGTGTGAGGTTCTTTCCGGCATCGGCTCCGTTTGCCACTACCGATTCGTCGCCGGGGACGTCGGATATTTCCCAGCTTTCGCCTACGTTCTGCTGTGTGCTGTCAAGGTGTTTGAACGGAATGATTTTGTCGCCACCCCAGATTGTGGTTTTCAGGATGGGACGGAATTTCAACGGATACATAATTTTTATGGTTTTTACAGGTTATGATTACGGGCGTAAAGATACGTCAAAATTCTTTACCGTGGTTGCTGTCGGGAGGATTTTCTGATAAAAGAACCGGGGCCGACGCTTGGTGTGGCGGCGGTCCCGGTGTGTGTTTTCCCGTGGGGGTATGTGTATTTCCGTGTTTCCGGAGGATCAGAGAGTCCATCCGGCTGTCCAGTTGTCGTCGGCAGTGACGGCTCCTTTGTAGTCGGTTGCGGTGAAGAATGAGTCGGACGACATGTCTTTTCCTCCGTCTGCTGTACCGATGAATTTGTCTTCAAGAGCGAAAGTGGCGTTTGTCCTGTTGCCTTCGGCTGCCTGGAAGAGGTCGTTGGTGTAGATGTTCTGTTTTGATGACAATATGCCTGATATCTCTACGTAGTTCAATCGGGATATTCCGTTTTTCAGCGCGTTTTCCGTGTTCACGGTTTCCACGGTGAGAGGCTGCTCCTTGCCTGTGATTATGGCATTGTAGAGTTCCACTTCGGTGCCGGCGCGCAGGCGTACTCCGCGGCCGTCGTTGCCGTTGCCCACAAGTGTCAGGTTCGACAGTACCGGATGTGATACGGGTGTGAGCGAGTTGTCCTTGTCGTTGCTGTCGCATTCCATCAGGCAGTCGCAGTCATAGCCCAGTGTCTCTTCGTTTTCCTGGTATGCCACCATGAACTGGCCTTTTCCGCACCATCCTTCTGTCCAGTCGAACGAGTCGTCGCTGCAGCTTGTGGCTACCATGTATTTCACGCAGACTGTTCCTCCGAAGAATTCGAAACCGTCGTCGGAACCGCGGTATGCCTGCAGATGATCTACTGAGGTTCCGCTGCCCACGCCGTAGAATGTCACTCCGTTGGCTTCCTTGTCTTCGCTGAACGCATAGCCGGTGTATTCCAGACGGATGTAGCTCAGTTTTCCGGAGTTGTCGGCCGCGTCGTCGCCACCGTATGCGGCGTCACCTATTTCGGATGTTCCCTTGCCGCCCTGTACGTTGACAGGGGCTTTTCCGCAGATGTGGAGTCCGCCCCATGCTCCGGCTTCCTTCTTTTCGGATGTCATGACGATAGGGTTTTCGGCTGTACCCGCGGCATTGATTTTCGCTCCCTGTTCCACCAGGATGTAGTCAACGGTGTTGTCGTGTTTGGCAATGATTGTCACTCCTTCTTCTATGGTGAGTGTGGCAGGGCTTTTCACTGTGTAGTCGCCTGTCAGATAGTATGTCTTTCCTGCAGCCAGGGTGACATCGGATGTCACTGTGCCTTTCAGCTCTTCTATCTCCTGAGCTTCCGATCCGCTTGAAAGTGTCCATCCTGCTGTCCAGTCGTTGTCGGCAGGAACGGCTCCGCGATATTCCGCGGCATCGAAGAATGAATCTACAGTGCTCATATTCCGGCCTCCTTCGGCTGTACCGACGTAGAATGATCTGAGTATCGGTGTGAGGTCTTTCACTTCGTTGTTGTTTTCCGCGGCGAGGAAGTCGCTCTGTGTATAGATGTTTTCCTTGCTTGTGAAACCTGAACCTATAGTGACGTAGTTAAGCTTTGACTCGCCGTTCTTCAGGGCGCTTTCTGTAGGTTCTGTCTCTACTGTGAGGCATTTTCCCTTGCCTGTGATGATGGTGTTATAGAGGCCTACCTTTGTTCCGGCGCGAAGGCGTACACCCTGTGCTGTTCCGCCGTTGCCCACAAGGGTTACGTTGGCAAGTGTAGGGAACGATACCGGAGTGGCCGCGAAGTTTGTGCTGTGGTTGTCGCATTCCATCAGGCAGTCGCAGTCGTAGCCTATCTCGTCCTTGCTTCCCTGGTATGCCACGAGGTACTGGCCTTTTCCGTTCCATCCTTCTGTCCAGTCGAACGAGTCGTCGCTACAGTCGGTCACTACCGCATGGCGGATATTTACCGAGCCGCCGAAGAACTCGAAACCGTCGTCGGAGCCCATGAAGGCCTGAACGTAGTCAACGGTAGTTCCGCTACCGACGCCGTAGAATGTGATACCGTTTGATTCCTTGTCTTCGCTGAAGGCATAGCCTGTGTATTCCATACGGACGTAGCGCAGAACGCCGGAATTGTCGTCAGCTTTGTCGCCTCCGTATGTGGCGTCACCTATCTCCGATGTGCCTGTACCCACGTTTGTAGGCGCGTATCCGCAGATGTGGAGTCCGCCCCATGCTCCGGCTTCCTTCTTCTGTGAAGTCATGACGATGGGCTGGGTGGCTGTACCCTGGGCGTCGATTTTGGCTCCCTGTTCTATGAGGATGTAATCGACCTTGTTGTCGTGGATGGCTTCAATCTTTACTCCCGGCTCGATTTTCAGAGTGGCTCCGTTCTTTACGTGGATACCTCCGTCGAGAGTGTAGGTTATGCCTGCTTTCAGAGTGACGTCTTCTGTGATATCGGCGTTGAGGAGATTGTCGGCGATGTTGCCGTTACCGCCGTCGCCGATAGTGTCTTCTGTACATGCTGTAGTGAACAGCAGTCCTGTTGTTGCCAGTGCGAGAGTGGCAAGTTTCCAATTCTTTTTCATAAAAAGTTTTTTTGAAATGTTTTATTTGTTATGTTTTCAGTCTCTATTTAATTAGCTTCGCTGACTTGCGGTTCTTAATTATAGCGTGTATGAAACTCCTATCTCGAAGCTGCTTCCGCGCTTGAACTTTTCCACTTCAAGTGTCTCGCCTGTCTTCGGTACTTCCTGGCGGAAGATTACAGGCTGGTTGAGGAGGTCGTTGACCTGGAGTTTTACCGATACGCGGCTGTTCAGCTTCATGCTTCCGGCAAAGTTCAGTGTGTGGACTGCCTGCTGCTTTACGTCGCCAAGTCCTGAGATACCTACTGTGTGGATGCGCGGTCCCTGAAGGTTGTAGAGCAGGGCGGCTGATATCTGCCTGTCATCGTCTATGCGCGGGCTGTAGGTCAGGTCGGCGTTGACCAGATAAGGTGACGCTCCCTGCAGTGCTCGCTGGTCGTTGGTATATACCCCTCCTTCGGGAAGCTTCACGTTGGTGTACATGAACGAGGCGTTTGCTCCCAGGCGCAGGTCTTTGACTATTTCCTTGCGGAATTCCACTTCCACTCCGGCTGCCATACCGTTGTCGGCATTACGGAACGACTGTACTGTGGCTCCTCCTGAGAGTTCCTGGATTCGTTCTATCGGACTCTCGAGGTGCTTGTAGTAGGCGGTGGCGGAAATCATGTCGCCGTTCTGGCGGAAGAGTTCATAGCGGAGGTCGAAGTTGTAGTTGTAGCCGTTCTGCAGGTCGGCGTTACCACGTATCTGCGACGCGCCGTATGATTCCTGATAGAGGAACGGAGCCATCTCGATGAACGACGGGCGGGTCACTGTGCGCGAGAATGAGAAGCGCAGGCTGTTGTCGCTGTTCATCTGATAGCGGAAGTTGGCTGCCGGGAAGAGGTCGCCTGTGTTCAGCTCGCTTCTCTCGGGGCGTCCGCCGTCGGTGTGGTAGTCAACCCACTGGCGTGAGTATTCGTATCTCACTCCGAGGTTCAGCAGGAGGGACTCTATCGGGTAGTAGTCGGCAAGGATATATCCGGCAATGATGCTGTTGCCTGCACGGTACTGGTCTTTCGGCTGGTTCACCAGATTGATGGTGAGCAGTTCGTTCTCGATGTTCTCCTGATTGATATATTCGCTCGGGGTGTAAATGTCTGTGATTGTCGGGTTCAGCTTGTTCAGGTTGTAGTAGAAGCGTGTGGCCTTGTAGTCGCGCTGTTTGTCCTTGTAGGTCACTCCGGCCTGTATCTTGTTGCTGTCGCCGAATTTATAGTCGCTCATGAGGTTTGCCACCCATTCGTTTTCGTCCAGCGATCCGAAGTATCTCATCGTCTCCTGGCGGTTCAGCTTGAAAAGCTCCAGGGAGTTGTCGTCCTGCACTTCGAACATCACCTGGCGTCTGTCCGGTTCGGCGCTCGATGTCTTGCTGTACGAGCCGCTCCAGTTGATGCTCCATGCGTCCTTTATGTAGTGCTTGCCGCTGAGCTGGTGGTTCTGCAGGCTGTAGATGTGCGACACGCTGTTGCTGCCTATCAGATTGTGGTCTTCGTAGTCCACACCCTCGCGGCGCATGTATGTGTCCGAGGCGTTGCGGGCGTAGAAGAAAGTATAGCTCAGCAGATCCTGCTTCCTGAACGAGTAGCCTACGCTGGCAAGTGAGGCCAGCTTCAGTTCGTTGGTATAGCTGTCGTACGAGAAGTTGTTCAGTGTGTTTCCTGTGGCTTCAAGAGTGCGTACGTACGCGTCCTTCATCAGCTGCTGTCCGTTGCTCACGCCTATGGATGCCAGCACGCTCAGGTTGTTTCCTGCCAGGTCGAAGTTCTTTCCGAAGCCTATGTTTCCGCCGAACTCAGGCAAGGCTTTTCTTTTCGATACGTCGAATGTGGTGTTGAAAAGCTTGTTGTGGCGGGCATAGTTTTCGAAATCTGTCAGATCCATTTCTGTATATGTGCTGTTCAGCTTTGGAGTTCTGAAGAGAGTTCCTTCGTGATCCATGCGGTACATATCCTGGCCCAGAGTATTGAATTTGCCGCCTGTATTGAATGAAATGTTGAAGAAATCTTCGCCTGTCTGTTCTTTCGTGCCTATATCGATGTGCGCTCCGGAATAGTCGGCGAAAGTGTTTGCCTCATATACCTTGCTCACTGTGATGTTCTTCACTGTGGATGTAGGGAATATGTCGAGCTGGATAAGCTTGTTGTCCGGATTAGGCGATGCTATCGGAAGTCCGTTCAGTGTGGTGGTGCTGTATCTGTCGCCCAGACCGCGCACTATTATCTGTCCTGCCGACGCTATTGATATTCCTGATATCTTTTTCACGCCTTCGGCCACGTTCGAAATACCTTTTGTGCTCATCTCCTTTGCACCGAGGTTCTCTATCGCCACGCTCGATTTCTGTCTCTCCATCATCAGTGCGCGTTCTCCCTCAAGGTTTTTCTTTGCCACCACTGTCACCTCGTCCAGCTGCTGGTTGTCAGTGCTCATGGCTATTGTTATTTCCCCTTTCAGATTCTTATCGACTGTAATACGTTGTGACTGGTAGGCTACGTATTGGATTATCAGTATGTCCCTGTCCTTGACATTACCAAGTTCGAATCTCCCGTCGATGTCCGTAACGGCTCCGGTTGTTGTTCCCTCTATCTGTACGGTTGCGCCTATTAGCGGTTCGCCGGTAGCCTTGTCAATTATCACCCCTTTTACGTCAATAGCCTGCATGCTTACCGCCGCCATCAGCATTGGAGATACAAGCATCAGTTTCTTAATGTCGTTCATTCTTTCTATCCTTTTGTTTTCAGGGGCAAAATTACGGCTGTGGTGTTACTTGGATGTTTCCATCCGTTTATAATACGTTTACGTATCGGTTACATATAGGTTACAGCTGATGGTGGGAGAAATAAAAAAAGGATATATCTTTTTCTGTGAGATATATCCTTTATTAATATATGTAACCGATATCGGTTATAGACTGTCAATCCATTTTTTACCGCTCTTTGTATAAGTCCACGCCAAAAAAGCGCCACCTATGATAGCAGTAATTAAAAAAGTAAATCCTAATGCATCCATAACTATATCATTTTAAAATTCTATTTGCAGTAAAAGCAAAAATATAAGTAGAGGCAAGACCTATAAGTGATGTAAAATAATTGACTTCATTATCTGTATTCGTAAATAATGGAGTTATGCCACCTATTACCATACCGGCAAAAGATAATTTTGACAAGTCGAAGAAATATCCGGCAATCTTTTCCTTTCGGACATCGTTTTTCTTTCTTACTTCTTCTTTTGCTTTTCTGGTTTCTTCAAAATTTCCCATAATCCGTTACTCGATTTTAGCATTGCGTAAAGTTAATGTAAATTCTTGTAATATGGAAATTAATCAGAATAGAAATAGAATTCTAAAAAGCAACTACCGACTCTATTCCTCCATATACACTGCTTATTATACCAAGCAGGATTATTCCTGCCAGACATACCGCAAGTGAGACACGTGTAAGCCACGGACTGCGGAAGTGTGGCAGCGGGTTGTCGTTAGGAGTGATATACATGGCTTTTACCACAAGCAGATAGTAGTAAAGCGAGATTACGGTGTTTACAAGTGCCAGGAACACTACCAGCCAGTGACCTGCGTTGAAAGCCGAAGCAAACACGAAGAACTTGCTGAAGAATCCCGCGAACGGAGGAATTCCGGCAAGTGAGAACATGGCGAGTGTCATAACGAATGTAAGGCGCGGATTGGTACGGTAAAGTCCGGCATATGCGCTGCGGCTTACGGCATATTCTGATTTCACTGTCTCATCAGAACGTGAGAGGGCGTTTTCCGGAAGTTCACCTTCAGCCTTGTCTGCATTGGCATATGTTTCGCCCAGGGTATGTCTTTCTATTGCCCCTATAACACCGAATACTGCAAGGTTCGCCACGATATATACTGTCACGTAGTATATCAGTGATGCGGTACCCTGAGTGTTGCCTGCAATTACTGCAAGCATGATATATCCTGCCTGTGATATACTACTGTATGCCATGAATCTTTTCATGTTGTCCTGCAGTATAGCGAATATATTTGCCAGTGTGATGGTCAGTACGATGACGATGCTCAGCATCAGTTCCCAGCGGTCGGACATAGGAGCGAACACTTTTGTCAGGATGCTCATCAGTGTGAATGCTGCGGCACCTTTCGAGATGACTGACAGATAGCCAGCCACTGCTGTAGGCGCGCCCTGGTATGTGTCCGGAGTCCAGTTATGGAACGGCACAAGGCTCAGCTTGAAGCCCAGACCGGCAAAGAAGAACACCATGGCAAGTATCTGCAGAGGTGTGCCTGTGATGCTTGCTGTCATGTCGGCAAAGTAGGTTGTGCCGCATGTACCGTAAATCAGAGAAAGGCCGTACAGCATCAGACCGGATGAGAACATAGAGTTCAGTATGAACTTTGCCCCTGCCTCGGCGCTGTGGTGCTTCCACTTGTCGAATGCGATGAGACACGCCATCGGGATACTGGCTAGTTCAAGGCCTACGTAGAACAGTATGAAACTGCCTGCGCTCACCATGAAATACATTCCCAGGAGTGTGCTTATGGTTATTACGTAAAACTCTCCTGCCTTATGGCGTGTGTCAGGAGCCGAAATCCATTCGCCGGATTGCATAAACACGAGGAGTGTTCCTGCGGTAAGTATTGTTTTCACCACAGATGCTACCGGTTTACAGTGGTACATCCCGCCGAAATACTCTCCGGCTGCCGGTTGTATGTTCAGGACAATCTGTATCACCATCAGAGTGCATGCCATAGTCTGCAAAGTCTTGTGGTGAGGTTCTTTCAGAATCAGGTCAGCCAGGAGGATTATCACCATTATGGCCGCGAGACTGATTTCTGCCTGCATTGGTATAAATTGAAACATGTTTTTTTAGTTAAGAATTAAAAATTAATAATTAAAAACGTCGCTCAATTAATAATTAAGAGTTAATAATTAAAAGTGATAGCATCCACCCATTTTTAATTATTAATTATTCATTATTAATTATTATTTATCTCACTATTGCCGAAATAATAGGTTCTACGCTGTAGCTGATTACATCGCTCACCCAGAACGGCGCAAGTCCGAGTCCGGCTACGGCAGCGATAAGACAGATTACGGTAAATCTTTCGTCCCAAGTAGCGTCGGTGAGTTTCAGATGCTCGGGATTTTCGCAAGTGCCGTAAAGAATCTTTCCTACCACACGGAGGATATATACGGCGGTTATCACGATACTCATTGTGGCAATCACTGTGCAGACGCGGTGGAAGTTGTCAGGGTTTTGGAACGAACCTACAAAAACAGTCATTTCGGCAATGAAACCGCTCAATCCCGGAAGACCGAGGTTAGCAAGACCGGCAATGACGTATCCCACAGCCAGGAACGGCATAATCTTCATCAGACCTCTGAGCTGTCGGATGTCGCGGGTGTGAGTCCTTCCGTAAATCATACCTATCAGGGCGAAGAACAATGCTGTCATAAGTCCGTGGCTCAGCATCTGCAGGATGGCACCTGTTGCGCTGACCTTAGTCATCATCAGAAGGGCGAAAAGAACCAGACCGCAGTGACTCACTGAAGAGTATGCGTTGATGTATTTCAAGTCGGTCTGTACCACTGCGCTGAATGCGCCATATACTACAGAGATTGTTGTCAGGACGAGGAAGAAATCACCCCAGATGGCTGCACCGGTAGGCATAAGATACATAGCGATGCGGAAGCAGCCGTAGCCTCCAAGTTTCATAAGTACTCCGGCGTGGAGCATTGATACTGCAGTAGGTGCCGAAGCGTGACCGTCAGGGCTCCATGTGTGGAACGGGAACAAGGCTCCCAATACTCCGAAGCCGACAAAAACCAACGGGAAGAACAGACGCTGATATTCTGTAGGTATCTTGTGGTTCACAATCTCAAGGATGTTCATTGTCTCGGCTCCGGCACCATAATATATGCCAAGGATACCGATGAGCAGGAATGCCGAACCACCCATAAGCATGAGGGTAAGCTTCATGGCGGCATATTCCTTCTTTCCGCTTCCCCATACGCCGATGAGCAGATACATAGGGATGAGCGCAACCTCGTAGAACATGAACATGGTGAAGAGGTCGGTAGAGATGAAGAAACCGAAAACTCCGGTACTCAGAAGGGTGAACCAGAGGAAATATTCTTTCGTCATAGGCTGCAGACGCCATGAAGCGAATGTACCTGTGAATACTATTATAGAGCTGAGCAGCAGCATCACTACAGATATACCGTCCACTCCGACAGAGTAGCATATATTCAGCGGCTCATACCATGGAGTGCTTGCGGTGAAGAGCATTTCTTCTGTAGCTCCTCCGTTTCTAAGCCCGATGTAGGCTATGGTGAGCCATACGGAAAGTCCCAGCAGGATGGTAGAACCGGCAACCATAACCGCTCTCACCTGGTTTATGCCTTTTGCCAGCCACAGACCGAGCAGCATTACCAAAGGGACTATTACAAATAAACTTAATATATTCATTGTTTCAATTAATAATTAAAAATTAATAATTAAAAGCTGAAAGCTTGTTGAGTAAATGTGGTTTTATCACAGTAGGATAAGTGCCGCTGTCAGTATAATAATACCACCCAGGAACCACATGGTGTAAGTCTGAATCTTTCCACTCTGCATAGGCTGTACTGTTTCGCCGGCAGCGTTAGTGCTCCAGGCCATAAAGTTCATGAACTGGTCGATTACGTGACGGTCGAACCATGCAAGAGGAGTAGAGACGCAACGGAAGATAATCTTCTTTGTGACAAACATCCAGACCTCGTCCATGAAGAAACGGCGGTAGGCAGCGTGATGCAGGCCGCTGAACTTCTTCTGAAGCATGTCTGCCACAGGCTGAGTTTTTCCTGCATACATCCATGTGGCGATAAGTATCGCTATTACCGCTACGACGATGCTTGTGGCAGCTACTGTAGTGTCAAGATGAATGTCGTACGCATGTCCGTTGCTCGAAACGAAATGTCCGAAAGGCATTGCCCATCCTGCCACAACCGTGATGGCCGCAAGGATGACGAGAGGCAATGTCATCACCACAGGGCTTTCGTGCGGAGTGTGATGCGCATAATTGTCGTTCGTCTTACCCCAGAAGATGCAATAGTAAAGACGGAACATATAGAAAGCCGTCATTCCGGCAATGACAGTCATTATCCATCCCGCAACAGGGCTGAAGCGGAAGCAAGCCGTAAGAATTTCATCCTTTGAGAAAAAGCCTGAGAACGGAGGAATACCAGCGATGGCAAGGCAAGCTATAAGGAAAGTGATGTGAGTGACAGGCATATATTTCCTCAGTCCGCCCATGAACGACATCTCGTTGCTGTGGACAGCATGTATCACACATCCCGCGCCGAGGAAGAGCAGCGCCTTGAACATGGCGTGAGTGAACAGATGGAACATTGAGGCCATATATCCCAGTCCGCCTTCGTGAGGGTCAAGACTTGTACATACGCCCAGTGCCACCATCATGAAACCGATCTGCGAGATGGTAGAGAACGCAAGCACACGCTTGATGTCGCTTTGTACACAAGCTACGGTAGCCGCATAGAATGCGGTGAACATGCCGATATATGCTACCCAGTGGAGAGTTTCAGGAGCGAAGCCGATGAACAGAGGGAACATCCTTGCCACGAGATACACGCCAGCCACAACCATAGTAGCCGCATGAATCAGCGCAGATACCGGAGTAGGGCCTTCCATCGCGTCAGGCAGCCAGATGTGCAGAGGGAACATGGCACTCTTTCCGGCACCACCCACGAACATCAGGCCCAGGGCCAAAGGCAATACCATACCCGCTCTCATCAGCTGTTCTTCGGAAGGAGAGAAGGTGAAAGTCTCCATATAATATCCGTAGAGCAGGATACCGATAAGGAATCCCAGATCGGCGAAACGTGTCACGATGAAAGCCTTCTTAGAAGCCGCTATAGCCTCAGGCTTGGTGTAATAGAAGCCGATGAGCAGATATGACGAAACGCCCACAAGCTCCCAGAACACGTACATCTGGAAGATGTTGGTAGCCACCACCAGTCCCAGCATTGAGAAGGTGAACAGCGAGAGGAAAGCGTAATAACGCTGGAATCCGCGTTCCCCTTTCATATATCCGAACGAATAGATGTGCACCATGAGCGACACGGTAGAGATAACCACCAGCATCATCACCGAGATAGGATCCAGCATGATACCCATGTCGATGTGCAGCGACTCCGTGAACGGCAGCCAACTGAAGTTCCACGGCGTAGAGACAGGCAGAAGTCCTTCTGCGGTGCGCTGCGCAGTGAAATATCCCACGGCTGTGATATAGCTCAGCACAGTGACAGCCGCCAGCGACAGAGTTCCTATCGCTCCTGCCACCTTGTGAGGCATTTTCATTCCCGCCAGAGCCAGAACCAGAAAGCTAAGCACCGGCAGGGCCAGTATAAATATAGTATATTCCATGTACATTAAGTTTTTTATCCCTTCATCTCCGAAATGTCATCGGTAAGGATCTTGTTTATATTTCTGTAAACATTGATGATAATGGCTATTGCCACTGCAGTTTCCGCCGCAGCTATGGCTATACCGAACAGGCTGAAGAAATGTCCTTCCAGATGTCCCGGAAAGAGATATCTGTTGAACACCGCGAAGTTGATGTTCGTGGCGTTAAGCATCAGTTCGGCCGAGATGAGCAGTGCCAGCAGGTTCTTGCGTGTGAAGAAACCGTATATTCCGCAGAACAGCATCACTGTACTTATCACGAGATAGTGTATAACGTGTACTTCTATTTCCATAATCCTTTGTTTTTAGTTTCTTTTTCTTGCAATCATAATAGCTCCTATCATGCAGGCCAGCAACAGCACGCTCATCACCTCGAAAGGCAATACGAACTGATACTTTTCTGTTCCGATGAGGGCCTCGCCGATATTCTTCACCGGCAGCTCCACACCCTGAGGGATAATGTTCAGCGCAAAGCCGTTTGTAGCGATTAGGAACATCACCAGCGCCATACCCACAAGGCTGGTCAGCAACACACTGGCCATCTTGCCGCGGCGTATCTTATATTTCATTGTTCCGGAGGAACGTGTCAGCAGGATGGAGAACACGTAGAGCACTATGATACCTCCCGCATAGACCATCAGCTGGACGGCGCTCAGGAAAGTGTATCCCAGTATGGCATATATACCTCCCGTGCTGAGAAGCACGAACAGCAGATATGTAGCCGAGCGCAGTATGCTGCTTGTAGTGACCGCCAGTACGGAAAATACTATGATACAAAGGGCCACAACATAAAATGCTATTTCAAAAAGTGAAAACATGTTTGTTAATTAAAAATTAAAAGTTAATAATTAATAATTGGTCGATGTCATTGTTCCTGATTATTAGTCTGAATATCATCCACCCATTATTAATTTTTCATTATAAATTATTAGCTTCGCTGACCGTTGGTTATCTTCGCTGGCCTATGGCTCATTAAGCGTCATCACCAGCTTCTCCCTTTCGAACACCGCGTTCTCAAAATGGTTGCTGAAGCGTATCGCGTCGTGCGGACAGGCGTTCACACACAGCTGGCAGAACATGCACGAGCCAAGGTCGTATTCATATTTCACCAGGAATTTCTTTTTCTTTCCGTCTTCCGTCTCGCGTGTCTCGCTTGTGATGTGAATGGTTCCGTTAGGACACGCCATCTGGCACAGCCCGCAGGCAATGCACCTGTTGTTTCCGTTTTCATCCTTCGGCATCACCAGCATGGCGCGGTGGCGTTCCGGAATGTGCAGTGTGGTATGTCTGTTTTCCGGATAGCGTTCCGTCACCTTTTTCTGCATGAACACCTTCATCGATGTGCGCATACCCACAAGCAGGCTCTTCACTCCGAAGGCATATCCGTTGATATATTCTTTAAAAGATCCCATAGTTTTTCAGTTTTTAGTTATTAGTTCTTAGTTTTTAGTTCTAACAACTAGAATCTAACAACTTAATATTAAAACACCAGACCGAACACCTTCATTACGGTCATAATCATTAATACCAGCAGCGACAGCGGCATCAGGTATTTCCATTCCAGTATAAGAACCTGGTCTATTCTCAATCGGGGGAAAGTCCATCTTATCCACATCAGCAGGAACACCACGAAGAAAGTCTTTCCCACGAACCATATCACCCCGGGGATGTAGTCCATCACGGCGTTGAACCCGTCCAGCCCCACAATGTGCGGCGGCATCCATCCGCCCAGGAACAGAGTGACGGCTATTCCGGAAGTGATGAACAGGTTAAGATACTCCGCCAGATAGAAAAATCCGAAGTGCATACCCGAATATTCAGTGTGATACCCGGCAGTAAGCTCCTGTTCAGCTTCCGCCAGGTCGAACGGCGCGCGGTTGGCCTCCGCGTTACCCGCTATCAGATAGATGACGAACGCCATCACCGCAGGGATATGTCCCTTGAAGATGTTCCATCCGTTTTCCTGATAAGCCACAATCTCCTGAATGTCCATAGTTCCGCACAGGATAACCATGGTGAGCACGCTTATACCTATTGACAGCTCGTAGCTGATAATCATCGCTCCGCTTCGCACGGCTCCGATAAGCGTATATTTGCTGTTACTGCTCCATCCCGCCAGCAGGATACCCAGCACACCGATGGACGAAGCCGCCAGCACGAAGAATATACCGATGTTCATGTGCAGGATCTCGCCCCCCTTGTTCCATGGCAGACACGAGAATGTCAGGATTGACGCCATGATCACCAGAAACGGAGCCAGCCCGTACAGGAACTTGTCCGAGTTTTTCAGAGATATAATCTCCTTTGTAAGAATTTTAATTACGTCGGCAGGCACCTGCAGAAGTCCTCCGCGTCCGCCCACACGGTCCGGTCCGATACGGCACTGGAAAGCCGCACACACCTTTCGCTCCATATATATAAGGATAATGGCAAGCACCGCATACATCACCATGATGAACACCCCCACGGCAATACCCTCTATCGTGAAGGCCATCCATTCGGGCATCAGGCTGCACATCGTGCTGTGAATCCACATCAGGAGCGGTTCAAGATTATAATAGTCAAACATTTTATTCAATTAATAATTAATAATTAAGAATTAAGAACGTTGTTCAATTAAGAATTAATAATTAATAATTAAGAACGTTGTTCAATTAAGAATTAATAATTAATAATTAAAAATGAGTTGATGTCATCCACCCATTATTAATTTTTAATTTTTCATTTTTAATTATTCATCGGTCTATATCCGGAATCACGAAATCGAAAGTACCGCCTATCGCAATCAGGTCCGCAATTTTCTGTCCGCGGCACACCGTGTCCATGGCATCCACCAGCGGCAGACCCGTAGAGCGGTAATGCAGACGATACGGATACTTGTCGCCATGACTCTCCAGCATCACCCCGAACTCGCCGCGGCTGCTCTCCACCGATGTCGAGAAGTTACCTTCAGGCAGCTTTATCACAGGTTTCGTCTTCACGCGGTATTCCCCTTCAGGAATATTGTCGATAAGCTGCTCTATGATGTGGCACGACTCCATAATCTCGTCCATACGCACCATGTAGCGCGCGAACGAGTCGCCCTCCGTACGTGTAATCTCGCGGAAATCCACTTTGTCGTACATCGCATACGGATGATGCTTCCTCACGTCGTTGCTCCATCCCGAAGCACGTCCCGTGCCGCCTGTGGTGCCAAGCGAAATGGCATCCTCGCGCGAGAGGACACCCACGCCTATCAGACGCTGTCGTGCTATGACATTGTCCGTAAAGATGTCGTGATAATCCTTTATCACACTGCGCAGATGCCTGATAAACTCCTTCACCTTGCGCCGGAAGTCAGGATGCAGATCCGCCTGCACACCGCCTATCACGTTATAGTTCTGAATCAGGCGTCCGCCCGTAGTCTCCTCCATAATGTCCAGAATCATCTCCCTCTCCCTGAATCCGTAGAAGAAAGGAGTCAGTCCGCCCATATCCATCACCAGACACGAGTAGAACAGCAGATGCGAGTCGATACGCTGCAGCTCGTCCATTATCGTGCGGATATACTGCGCGCGTTCCGAAATCTCTATTCCCGCCGCCTGCTCGATACACATGCACAGCGCATGACGGTTCTGATGCGCGCTCAGATAGTCCAGCCTGTCCGTCAGCGCCAGAGTCTGCTGATAAGTAAGGCTCTCGTTCATCTTCTCTATCCCGCGGTGGATATATCCCAGCACAGGATCGATGTGGCGTATGTTCTCGCCGTCTATCGACGTACGCATACGCAGCACACCATGAGTGGAAGGATGCTGCGGACCGATGTTCACCACGAAATCCTCCTTGCCGAACACCACATTCTCATGCCCCTCTATCGTTCCGTCCGGACGCAGGGTGTATTCCTCCGTCACGTCGGCGTTCACCTCATTCTCCATGTTCAGCGGATTGGAATCCATATCGTAATCCTTGCGCAGAGGGAATCCCTTCCAGTCCTCGCGCAGGAAGATGCGGCGCATGTCCGGATTTCCCGTGAAGCGGATGCCGAAGAAATCGAACACCTCGCGTTCCTTGATCTTTGCCGTTTTCCACAGATGGCAGACCGACGGCAGAAAAGCCCTCTCCCTGTCCTTAGTGGCGGTTTTCAGCACACGGCGGCTGCCCGTGGAGGTACATTCCATGTAGTACAGCGCGCCCAGACCCTCTTCGCCCCAGTCCATACCCACGATGTCGCGCAGATAGTCCATAGGTTCCGCCGCGTCGTACCTCAGCCGTTCCGCCATGGCCGCCAGCTCTTCAGGTCTTACAGTTATTATATTGTCAGAAATCATTTTGTTCAATTAACAGTTAATAACGTTATTCAATTAATAATTAAAAATTAAGAATTAATAATGGGTTGATGTCATCACCTTAATTATCAGCTTCGCTGACCGTTGGTTCATTTTTAATTATTAATTATTCATTAGCTTTCCGGTTCACGCCTCCCAGGAAACGTTCCACCTTTATTTTCCTCTGCAGCTGCATCATGCCGTAGTAGAACGCCTCCGGACGCGGAGGACATCCCGGGATGAACACATCCACAGGTATAATCCGGTCTATACCGTTCACCACATGATACGACCGCCTGAACGGCCCGCCGCTTATGGTGCATCCGCCCACAGCCACCACATATTTCGGTTCGGCCATCTGGTCGTACAGACGCTTCAGCACCGGAGCCATCTTGTGAGTGATGGTTCCCAGCACCATTATCATGTCCGCCTGTCGCGGCGAGTTGCGGGTCACTTCGAAACCGAAGCGCGCCATGTCATAGCGTGCCGCTCCCAGCGCCATGAACTCTATGGCGCAACAGCTTGTTCCGAACGTGAGCGACCATAGCGAATTGCTCCGTCCCCAGTTTATCAGCTCGTCCGCCGTACCTACTATCACTCCCGCGCCGTCGGCATTCAGCCGGCGTACCATGCGCTCCAGATAGTCGTTGTTCGTAAACTCTTCATACTGCATACTGCGTATGCCCGTGCGTTTCTTTATTTCCATTCCAGCGCTCCTTTCCGCCATGCGTATGCAAGGCCTAAAATGAGTATTCCCAGGAAGAAGGCTGCGCCTGCCAAGGCATAGACCCCTGTCTGTGCAACTACCACTGCCCATGGAAAGAGGAACACTGTCTCGATGTCGAACATCAGAAACAGAATGGCAAACAGGTAGTAGCCTGCTTTGAATTTCACCCACGACTCACCCCTTGTGGGGATACCACATTCATAAGGCTCTCCTTTCTGTGGATTGAATGAGCGGGGGGCAATTAGTTTGGAGATGGTCATGGCTGCCACTACCAAAGCAATTGCTGTGAGAATTACTACGATTAAAAAAATAAAATACATGATTTATTATTTTAGATTATTGTTTTTATGCTTTATATAGACTGTGTTCGTACACGAAGTCTTTTCTCCATATGAAAATATGAAGGAAGACATCAGAAAAATATCTAAATGATAATTTTTTCCAATGTATAGATGTAATATTCTTTTGGAGAATTTATCAGATTATGCCTGTTGAAATGCTTTTCTCGATCTGTGCAATAATGTTTATAAACGGTATTATTGCAAGTCTCTTTTCCGCTTAGAATCTGTGTGAATTTACTGTCATTATTATCTTTACAACCTGAAGTGAATATACAGGCAGATACAGACAGTTCGGCATATCTTGATTTAAGAATGTGATTTATTGTCCGTAGCAGGTAATCGTCTGAGGATGATTCCTCGAATGATATATTTTTATCAGTATCAGATAATATGTTCTCAGCGCATGTATCTGTCATGTAAGCAGAAATGACATTTTCTTCCATGCTCTGAAAAACAAGAAGAGACAGTATGCTCAAAAATATTATCCTTAACCAATAAATCATATAAAAAAACTATTACCTTTTCAATCTTTCGCGCAAAGTTAGAATATATTTTGCGTAAAATTGATTATTCCTATGTTAAAAAACATGTTATCCGAAATATTTCTCTAATTTTTTAATCATTGCCCCAAGGCAGAATACTACCACGTGGTCATCTTTTTGGATAGTAGTGTTACCTGTTACGAGTACACCTTCTCCATTTCTGATGAGTCCTCCTATTGTAGCTCCTTTAGGCAATCCGATATCCTTTACCTGAGCTTTTGTTATTCTGGAACCTTCTTTTACAATGAATTCCGCTACGTCGGCATTGGCGAAAGTCAGACATTTTACGTTTGACACATCAGCCTTGAGCATCATCTGATAAATATGGCTTGCCGCAATATATTTTTTATTGATAACGGTTCCAATATCAAGGCTTTCCGCCATACTTATGTAATCAACGTTTTCCACTTCTGCCACTGTTTTGCTCACTCCCATACGTTTGGCTGCAAGGCACGCAAGAATGTTTGTCTCCGAATTGCCTGTCAGTGCAACAAAAGCTTCCGTGTTTTTGATGCCTTCTTCAATAAGAAGTTCCATGTCGCGTCCGTCGCCGTTGATAACCATAACATCATCATCCACGATTTCAGTAAGCCTGTTGCATCTGTTTTCGTCCATCTCTATGATCTTGATTTTCATGTATTCAGGCAGATATTGTGCTGTACGTACAGCTATTCTGCCTCCACCCATGATCATGACACTTCTTACGTCCGCTTCATTTTCGCATCCTGATATTTTTCTGATGTATGGTATATATTTCTTTGTAGTGGTGAAATAAACAATATCGTTTAGTTTTACGTAGTCGTCACCTCTAGGTATAATTGTTTCGTTTCCCCTTTTTATTGCTACTATGTGGAACGGAATACCTTGTCCTCCTAATTCGTGGAAAGGAACATTCAGAATTTCTGCCTGTTCTCTCATTTTCACACCTATCATGATGAGCGAACCTCCGGCAAATTCCCACCATTGCTTTATCCAGCTCATCTTTACGGCGTCAACAATTTCCTTGGCAGCCAACATTTCCGGGTAAATGAGTGAATTTACTCCCAATCCGCTAAAGAATTCTTTATGCTTGGGAAGAAGATATTCGTAGTTGTTTATTCTGGCTACCGTCTTTTTTGCTCCCAGATTATTGGCCAGCATGCATGCGGTCATATTGCGGCTTTCGTCAGGAGTAACCGCAATAAACAGGTCGGCTCCTGCCACCCCTGCTTCCTTTAATCCATTAATAGAGGTAGGAGAGTAGTTCACAGTCATCATATCAAGATTACTGCTCATTTTCCCCAATTTTTCCTGATCTTCATCAATCAGGATAATGTCCTGATCTTCTCCGGCAAGAAGTTTTGCCAGATGTGTACCTACAGCACCTGCACCTGCTATTATTATTTTCACGACTTATATATTAAAATTATTGTTATCTAAAATCTTTAATAAATTGATATATGCTTTCTTCGTCAAGCCCGCATATCTTGTACAGTTCGTTTACAGCGCCATGTTGTACGAAGCAGTTTTTTATACCAAGTCTTTTTATATCAACATTATATCCGTTGTCCGACATAAATTCCATGACAGCACTGCCGGCACCACCTGAAAGCACTCCGTCTTCTATTGTTATAATCTTCCTGAAGTTTTTACCTATGCTGTCCAGCATTTCCTTGTCAAGCGGTTTAACGAATCTGAGGTCATAGTGTGCTATGCTTAGATTTGTTTCGCTTTCCATCCTTTCTATAGCTTTTTGTGCCTTGTATCCTATAGGGCCCAATGTGATGACAGCCATATCCTTACCTTCTTTCAGTAGTCGTCCTTTTCCCACAGGTATAGCCTCAAATTCGCATTTCCAGTCGGTCAGCATTCCACGTCCACGAGGATATCTTATAACAAAAGGTCCCATGTCAGGCTGCTGTGCTGTGTACATCAGCTTTCTCAGTTCGTGCTCATCCATAGGGGCGGCAATTGTAAGATTAGGTATAATCCTCATGTATGCTATATCGAATATACCATGGTGCGTAGCACCGTCTTCTCCCACAAGTCCGGCTCTGTCAAGACACATTACGACATTGAGTTTTTGAATTGCTACATCATGTATCACATTGTCGTATGCTCTTTGCATGAATGTAGAATATATGTTGCAGAAAGGTATTAGTCCGTCTTTCGCCATTCCAGCCGAGAATGTCACCGCATGTCCTTCCGCTATTCCTACGTCGAATACTCTGTTAGGCATTTCCTTCATCATTATGTTCATGGAACATCCTGAAGGCATGGCGGGAGTTACACCTACTATTTTTTTATTAGACTGTGCAAGTTCAAGCAATGTGTTGCCGAATACTTCCTGAAACAGCGGAGGCATTCCTTCGGCACAAGGCTTTATTCTTTCTCCTGTGGTTTTGTCGAATTTTCCGGGTGCATGCCATTCCGTAGCACACTCTTCTGCAGGCTTATATCCTTTGCCTTTTACGGTATGAATGTGCAGTAGTCTCGGTCCGCTCATGTCTTTTATTTCGTTCAGTACCTTTATCATAGATACTGTATCGTGTCCGTCTATAGGACCGAAGTATCTTATGTTCATGCCTTCGAAAATATTCTGTTGCTGCATGAGTAGCGACTTCACGCTATTATTGAAACGTATAATTGCTTTTCTTCTTTCGTCTGTAAGAAATCCCCATTTCGACATCTGTCTGGACATCACGTTGCGGAAACGGTTATATCCTTCGGATGTGTGCAGATTGAGCAGATATTGTTTCATTCCGCCAACGCTACGGTCTATAGCCATATTGTTGTCGTTGAGGATAATGAGCAGATTGTTTGGAGTGGCCGAAGCATTGTTCAATCCCTCGAAAGCAAGTCCCCCACTCATTGAACCGTCTCCTATGACGGCAACAATGTGTCTGTTAGTCTCGTTTTTCAGCTTTGCGGCTACAGCCATACCTAAAGCTGCAGATATTGAATTGGATGCGTGTCCGCATGTAAAAGTGTCGTATTCGCTTTCGGAAGGTGTCGGGAAAGGTGCAAGACCGTTTAGCTTTCGGTTTGTACTAAATCTGTCACGTCTTCCAGTCAGTATTTTGTGGGCGTATGCCTGATGTCCCACATCCCATACTATACGGTCGTATGGTGTGGAAAATGTGTAATGTAATGCAACTGTAAGTTCTATTACTCCCAGACTGGAACCAAAATGTCCCGGATTTCGTGAGAGTTCGTCAATTATCATCTCACGCAATTCTCTACATACTTCTGGCAAATCTTCAACCGGAAGTTTGCGGAGGTCTTCAGGACTGTCAATTTCGTTAAGGAATTTATATGATGTGTTATGTTCCATCTATACATTAATTAAACATTTCTTCCACAAAAGTACTATAAATATACATAATGTGGTTACATTTGCACTAAAAAATAACAAAAACAGAAGAATATGGAACTGATAACCAAGGCAGAATTGCCTGTAGGGCAGTGTGAAATAAAGCATTCTGACAGATTGATGCTGATTGGGTCATGTTTTACAGAAAACATAGGTAACAAACTTTCAGACAATAAATTCAGATGTGATATAAATCCTTTCGGAGTCCTGTATAATCCGATGTCAATATATGCGGCTCTAAATCAATTGTTTGATAAAAAAATATATACCGGCGACGATTTGATGCAATCGCGCGGTGTATGGTTCAGTCTGATGCATCACAGCTCGTTCTCGTCGTCCGAAAAGGATGTCTGCCTGGAGCAGATAAACAGACGCATTGATTATAGTTCTGATTTTCTTCTGAAATCCGATTGGCTTCTTCTCACCTTCGGTACGGCACGAGTGTATAAATGGAAGGAAAACGGCTGTATAGTAGGCAATTGCCATAAATTGAACGAGAAACTGTTTTCACGAAGTCTGCTTGATGTGGAAGAAATAGCAAATTCATATAAAGAATTGATATCACGCCTTAGAACCGTAAATCCGGAGATAAAAATTATGTTTACCGTCAGTCCAATAAGGCATGCCAAGGATGGAATGCATGGAAATCAGATAAGCAAGTCTGTATTGCTGCTTGCAATAGACAGGATATGTTCGGAAAATGACCACTGTTACTATTTCCCTTCATACGAAATAGTGATGGATGAATTGCGTGATTACCGTTTCTATTCGGATGATATGCTGCATCCTTCATCAATGGCAGTTGATTATATCTGGGAAAGGTTTTCAGAATCTTATTTCAAGAAAGAAACTGTAAAAATAATAAACTCATGGAATGAAATCAGGCGTGCCTTGGGGCATAAGCCTTTCAATCCACAAAGTGAAGCTTATCGTGACTTTTTAAGTCAAATACTGTTAAAAATAGAGGCACTAAAGGAAAAATTCACGTACTTAGATGTCGAAAAGGAAATAGAATTATGTCGCATACAATTGAAGAAATAACATCCGTTTTGAATGCAGAGCGTATAGGCGATGCTTCTGCTAAAATAGACTGGATACTTACCGATAGCAGATCATTGTGCTTTCCGGAAGAAACTCTTTTTTTTGCTTTAAAGACAAAAAGGAATGATGGTCACAAATATATAGCTGAATTGTATAACCGCGGTGTGAGAAACTTTGTGGTTACTGATTTGCCTGAAGATATGTCAGGATTTCAGAATTGCAACTTCCTGAAGGTTTCAAATACCTTGAAATCGCTTCAGCGCCTTGCCGCAAGTCACAGAGAACTCTTCGATGTGCCTGTGATTGGAATTACCGGAAGTAACGGTAAGACAGTGGTCAAGGAGTGGCTTTATCATATTATCAGTCCAAGCAGGGTAGTGACCCGTTCCCCAAGAAGCTATAACTCACAGATAGGAGTACCTCTGTCTGTATGGCTGATGAACGAGAACACAGAAATTGGTATATTCGAAGCCGGTATATCGGAAATGGGGGAGATGGAAGAACTGAAGCCAATAATCCGTCCTACTATAGGTGTTCTTACAAATATCGGCGGTGCACATCAAGAGAACTTCACATCCGTACAGGACAAGTGCATGGAGAAACTTCAGCTGTTCAAGGATTGTGATGTTGTAATATATAACGGTGATAATGAACTGATAAGCAGTTGTGTGACAAAATCGCTGTTCGGAGCAAAGGAAATTGCGTGGTCCACAAAAGACATGGAGCGTCCGCTGTATATCGAAAGTATAGACAAGTGCAGCAGCTATACTGATATCAAATACCGCTATTTGGGATTTATGAAGGAATATCGTATTCCGTTTATTGACGATGCTTCAATTGAAAATTCCATAAACTGTCTGGCCGTAGCTCTGTATCTGATGATTTCTCCGGAAGAGATAGCCGAAAGAATGCTTACACTGGAACCTGTGGCAATGCGAATGGAGGTAAAAGAAGGAAAGAATGGCTGTATCCTGATAAACGACAGTTATAACTCTGATTTCGCATCATTGGATATTGCTCTCGACTTCATGTCACGCAGAACAGAAGATAAAGGCAAGAAACGTACATTGATTTTGTCGGATATTCTTGAGAGTGGACAGACCAGCAAACTCTTGTACAGACAGGTGGCAGAGCTTGTACATAGCCGTGGGGTAGATAAGATTATTGGTGTAGGACCTGAAATATCGGCATCGGCATCACGTTTCCAGATTGAAAAATATTTCTTCAACAAGACTTCTGAGCTCATGGAGTCCGGAATACTGGATTCGCTGAGAAATGAAGTGGTATTGATTAAGGGAGCACGCGCGTTCCATTTTGACGATATTACTGATTACATGGAGCTAAAGGTGCACGAAACGATACTTGAAATCAACCTTAGGGCTTTGACAGACAATCTTAACCATTTCCGCAATAAACTTAAACCTGAAACCAAGATGGTCTGCATGGTTAAGGCTTCGGCCTATGGGGCTGGACCTTTTGAGATTGCGAAAACACTGGAAGAGCATAGAGTGGATTATCTGGCTGTTGCAGTGGCCGATGAAGGTGCGGATTTGCGCAAGGCAGGAATTAACTGTCCTATTATAATAATGAATCCTGAACTTACGGCGTTCAAGACAATGTTCGACTATCACCTTGAACCGGAGGTGTATAGTTTCAATATATTGGAAGAACTTATTAAGGCAGCCGAGAGGGAAGGTGTCAGCAATTTCCCTATTCATGTGAAAATCAATACCGGAATGAACCGTTTAGGTTTTGAGCCTGAACAGTTGCCACAGTTGGTTGAACGGTTGAAACGTCAGTCGGCGGTAATACCACGTTCGGTGTTCTCTCATCTGGTAGGAAGTGATTCTAATCGTTTCGATGCATTTACCCGCAGACAGATTGAAACATTTGAAGCGGCGGCAGCAAAACTTCAGGAAGGATTTTCATATAAGATATTGCGTCATATCTGTAACACAGCCGGTATAGAAAGATATCCGGGAGCACAGTTCGATATGGTAAGGCTTGGTATAGGATTATATGGAATAGATCCTTATACCGGAAAAATGATAAACAACGTAAGCACGCTTAAGACTACTATATTGCAGATACATGATGTGAAAGCAGAGGATACTGTAGGCTATAGCCGAAAGGGAATACTGGAAAGAGATTCACGTATCGCAGCGATACCTATTGGCTATGCCGACGGATTGAACCGTAAGCTGGGAAACGGAAAAGGTTATTGCCTTGTAAATGGAAAGAAAGCTCCGTACGTTGGAAATATTTGTATGGATGTTTGTATGATAGATGTCACTGATATAGACTGTAAGGAAGGTGATAAGGTGGAAGTGTTTGGCGAAAACCTGCCCGTCACAACCTTGGCAGAGTGGCTTGATACTATACCTTATGAGATATTGACCAGCGTTTCCATGCGTGTGAAAAGAGTGTATTATCAGGACTGATAATAATATGAAAAAAATGAACTGTCATTTTACCTAAAACGACAAGGCGTTTTAAGTGAAACGACAGTTCATTTTTTTATAATGTCTCCCGGCTATTATTTCTCTTTAAATTCCTTCCATTTTCTGACTATAGTTTCTATAGGTATTTCAAGCAATTCCATCTGACGGAACAGTTCCGGCAAGTTCTCATTCATGAATTTTTCTCCCTTAGTCTGTCTTATTTTCTGAAGAGCATTTTCCGTAACGAAATATCCCAGTCCGCGTCTGGTATATATTATTCCCCATTGTAGCAGAAGGTCGTAAGTCTTTACAACGGTATTTGTATTTACTTCGAGCAATACGGCCAGTTCGCGAACACTTGGAATGCGGTCGTCGGCATTATACTTGCCAGCAAGTATTTCGTCGCATATCCTTTCTGCCATCTGCATATAAATGGCTCTGTCTTGTTTGAAGTCTGTCATAGGCTTATTCCAGTTCTACTTTTCTTAATCCTTTGTTTGCTGTAATTATAGCAAAAATACTCCAAAATACAGTTACCAGCACTAGAGTAATTTTAGTTATTACTCCGTACATAAATATTATCGGTAACATATACGACAGGATAAAGGCTATGAACATACTCCAGAAATATACTTTTTTGTATTTACGGTATAGTAATGCAAGAGGAGTGAGGATTATAAAATAAAGTATTAATATCGCAGCAATCAGATTCATCTTTATACCCTTTCCACCACCGCCGAATATGAGATGTAAACCGTTTATTTCATCTCCAAATACAAAAGGTATGGCAGCTTGCAGTATTATGTTTGATATTATAATACTTGGTATTAATATCATAGTTCCCATTAGTAAAGTACTGTAATACAGGCTGGCTTGCTTTTCGGAAAGAGCAGCCGGAACGGATATCTTGTTTACAAGTCCTTTTTTAGCCACTAAATCACCAAACAGATTCAAGAATGAAAAATAATATGAGTAAAGAAGTAATAATAACTCAATCAATGATATACACTCCTTTATACCACCATTCCTTTTCATTGCAAGGCTGATAAATGTTATTGAGAACGAATGCAGTAATAGAAGTTTTATTGCTTCAGCTGCAGTCTTGTTTAAAAACAATTCATTTAGTTGCAGTTTGCTGAACTGCATCATTCTTTTCAAACTGAAACTTTTCATAATATACCTCCTTCTTTTGTCAATGCGTTAAATAATAGCTCCAGGGAAACCTCTGTATCATCATTGTTGGTGTTGTTGCATATCACCCGATAACCTTCGGCGCAAGGTTCGGAATATATCGCGCCTTCTTCATTGCTCTGTATTCCGAAAGAGTACTTACTGCGTATGTCGTCAAGTGATGATATAAATGTCTTTTGGCCTTTTCTTAAGACTATTATGTCTGTCAACAGGTTTTCTATATCTTGGACCACATGGGTTGATAGAACTACAGTCTGGTCTTCTCTAATCTGCTTCATAAGCATTTTGCGGAACATTTTTCTGGTAGGTATATCCATCCCGTTGGCTGCTTCGTCGAATAGTATTAGTTTTGTACCGAATGAAATAGCCAGGCTTACCGCTATCTTGTGTTTCTCTCCTAAAGAAAGTTTGTCGATACTTTTTATGTTTTTGTTTATTTCAAAGTTATCGAGACAGTCATCAAGGATGTCTTTATTGAATTTAGAATAAAATGATGAATAGAGAGAGCATACTTTTCAAGACTCATTTTTGGAAAGGTAAAATCTGCAGGCATCATGAATATTTCCTGTAATGTTTCAAGTTTTCTGTCTCTAGGATTATTGCTCTCTATATTTACATATCCTTCTTTTGAAAAAAGAATGCCGGATATTATTTTCATCAGAGTGGTTTTTCCTGTTCCGTTCTTCCCTAAAAGTCCGTAAAATCTGCCTTCTTCAAGATTGAGGCTCAGATCTTCGATTACGTTTTTATTCGGATTATAGCCGAATGATACATTCTTTAGTTCTACCATAACTCTAGATATTTTAATATTGTTATACTGTACCATAAAAGTAGTACAGTACAAATGTATGGATTATTTATATAAAAGCAAAAGAACAGGCATATTTTTTATGCACAAAAAAAAGTCTGCCTATCCTGAAACCGGAATAGACAGACTCTAAATATGACTTATATACTTTTATTATCTCATTTCAGTATATTTGATTTCGTCTTTATCGCTATATTTCAAGTTTTCACCAGCCATACCCCAGATGAAAGTATAGTTGCGAGTACCTGCTGCAGCATGGATGCTCCATTCTGGAGAAGTGATAGCCTGTTCGTTGTGAAGCCATACAAGGCGTTCTTCTTTAGGTTCACCCATAAGGTGGCAGATTGCGTTACCTTCTTCAACATTGAAGTAGAAGTATGCTTCCATACGGCGAGTGTGAGTGTGAGCAGGCATTGTGTTCCATACAGAACCCGGAGCCAATTCAGTAAGACCCATCTGCAACTGGTTAGTACCACCGTTCTTTACTCTTTCAAGAACGTCTTTTACGATGAGCTGGTTTACAACACGGTCGTTGCTGTCTTCCATCTTACCATAGTGGTCAGAAATAGCCAAAGCATATTTCTTAGGTTCAGCTTTCTGTGCCTTAACGTCAGTTGTAATCAACTGTGTAACGTACTGCTTGTAAGCAGGAGCAGAGTTGATATAGAATTTAGCAGGTTTGCTTGCGTCGTTACTCTTGAAAGTAACTTCTTTGTTACCGCAACCTACGTACAAAGCTTCTTTGTATTTCATTGGGTATTCTTTACCGTCAACAGTTACTACACCGTCACCACCGATATTGATAACGCCAAGTTCGCGACGTTCTAGGAAATAAGTGATTTCAGGACCAAGTTCGCGGAAAGTTTCAAGTTTCAACACCTTGTTTACAGGCATTACACCACCGTAAATCAGACGGTCATAAAGAGTATAAGTTAAATTGATTTCGTCGGCAGCCATTACTTTTTCCATAACGAAAGCGTTACGGAGACGTTCTGTGTCATAATGCTTAACATCCTGTGGGTGGCAAGCTGTTTGCACTGAGTAGTTCATCTGTGCGTTTGCTGAGATGGCTGCTAAGCCCATCATCATTGCTAATGCTAATTTTTTCATGTTCTTATTGTTTTATTGAGTTTAGGTTTTCTTAATTAATTGTTGCTGTGAGCTTTTGCTTCTTTTATGATGCGTGTTCTGTTATAGATGGCCATGATAAGAGCTATAGCTACCAATGCGGCAGAACCTACATATTTGAAGTTATATATCAAATGGAAAATACACCATGAGAAAATACTTGAAGCAAAGTCAAGTGCACCTCCCTGGAATCCTTCAGGAATCTTAACGGCAGCATCACCTGTCTTTACAAATACGTCGTGGGCAGCCTGAGTAAAGAATGGAGCCAAGTCTGTTACGAAGTACAAACCAACGATGAGTCCGACCAATCCGATGAGGAATGTCTTCAATACGTTACCCTTAGTTATAGGAAGTACTGCAGGGAAGAGGTAGAACATTCCGGCAAGTGATGCCAATGGAAGGAACTGGTTACCCGGAAGTATTACTGAAAGGAACAATGCTACAGGAATAAGAAGAAGAGATACAACCAAAGTTGTTGGATGACCGATAACCAATGCAGGGCTCATACCGATGTTTAGGTTTGCACTGTTCTTGAATTTGCGTGCGATAAGTTCGCGTGTAGCGTCTGAAATAGGGCGAAGACCTTCGATAAACAAAGAAGTGATACGTGGGATAAGTTCCATTACGGCACCCATCTTGATACCTAATCCTAGGATAGCAGGTATATTGTCAACCATTTCCTGACCGTTTTTGCATGCAAGCATACCGATACCGCAACCTACAACGATACCAAGGAAAAGCGGTTCACCCATGATACCGAATTTTTTCTTCATACCTTCAGCGTCGATATAAAGCTTGTCAAATCCAGGAATCATATCCAATGCTTTGTTTATAACAAGTGCGAAAGGTACGAATCCCTGACAGAATGGCTGTGGGATAGAAATACCGTCCATCTTGTCATAGTATCCCTGGAACTGTTTGCAAGTAAGGTCTGCCATAACGAGTGTTATGATGTAGCAGATGATAGCAGCAAAGAATCCCCACCAGATGTTTTCAGTTGCGAAATATACTACGGCTCCGATGAAAGCAAAATGCCAGTAGTTCCAAAGGTCGATATTTACAGTTTTTGTTGTTTTAGTGAGAAGCATTACAATGTTTACAGCCAAACATACAGGAATGATAAATGCTCCTACAGAAGTGTTGTATGCTACAGAAGCTGCAGCAGGCCAACCCATATCAAAAATACCAAGACTTAAACCATAAATTTCGGTCACCTTTTTCAAAGGATCACCAAGGCTGCTTGTCAACAATGCAGTGACTACAGACAAACCAACGAATCCGACACCTACTAACAAACCGCTCTTGAGAGCTTTACCAAATTTGATACCGATACACAAGCCTAAGATTGTAAAAATGATAGGCATCATCACCGCTGCACCTAGCCCGATGATGTAACTGAAAACTTGTTCCATGCTTTGTTTTTCTACAGATTTTACTCTAATTAAGATTTAGTTATTTATTTTATTTGCCAAAAATAATGTCTTTTATTGTAATTTCCAATCTATTTTCGACTATTTTGGACTATTACTCAAATAAATAACATATTTTTCGTTATCGCACACGGATAATGTATCTATAATGGAATATAAATAAAAAAATATCGTTTGTATAGAAAAGTCTTTACAAACGATATTTCTGTTATATGGACTTATTGTCTTTATATGTGTTAAAGTTTATAGTCCCATTGTTCAAGGGCAAATGACCAATGCTTCTCAACCAGCTCTATTGTTTCCGGTTTGTATTGATATTTATTCTTCTTGTAACCCTTTTTCTTATTTACATATGCTTCAATTGCAGAACGTGCTTCATCGAATCCCGGCAATGAGAGTTTTTTGTAAATGTCTTCGGCCATATCGAAAGCATTCAGCTCATAGTCCTCAAATTTTACTTCCACTAGATTGCCTTCAGGTATGAATTTCTTGTCTTCTTCATACTTGTGGTATAGTTTTGAATATACCTCCAGTATATTTGCCTGAAGCTCCTCATTGCTGATATTCTGTAGCATCAGAGGTTGTATTGTATTGGTGAAGAAACTTCTTGTTGACTCAAACACAGTGTATGGATTACGCATCAGATAAATGAACTTGGCATTAGGGAACATCTTTACAAGTTCTTTTACGCGCCCTGTGTGAGGAGGGTTCTTGCTCAGGAACTGTGTGCCTTTAGTGTTCCATAATGATATCTTGATTAGTTTTGTGAAAACTTCTTCAAATGTCTTCAGTTCATCATCAGTAATATCATTGAAAAGCAGATATTTGTCTGCATATTCCATCATATGCTTAGGAAGGAACCAGAAATTATAATATGTGCAAGGCATCATATTTGCCAAAGCGAATTCTTCTTCCTGTGGCAGGTCAACAGCCAGCTCCATATTGTCTGTCGGACGCTTGTCAGGCATAAGCCAGCTCATGTTCTTCTTGAAGAAAGGCTGTCCCCACATCATCAGGTGAGGGAATACTGTCTGGTAGGTAGTATTATATCCGAAATGCTTGTCGCATGAGAACACATTATGCATGAATGTTGTTCCGCTGCGCCAGTGTCCTAATATGAATACCGGGTCGTGTTCAAGAGGCTTGTCGGCAAGCAGTTTTTCATATCTTTTGTCCTGTAATGGCTTGAGTGAAGACAATAAGCGGCATACAGATTTTGTAAGTCTGTATTTGTTCTTGAATTTGTCGTCTATGACTCTTCCTTCTGTTATTTGATTGAAAGTTTTCCAGTCAGCCCCAACCATCGGGTTTACAGGCAACTTGCTGAATTCTAGTAATCCCATTATTCGTATTTATTTTCTTATTTCAATATCTATTCCTTGACGTGACAGCTCTTTCACAGCTTTTTCTATAGCTTCATAGTGTTCAGGAGCAATACCGAGTTTAGGCAAATCCAGAACAGGCAATTCCATCTGATTGTGCATATCCTTGTCTGCCACCTTATTGATGATCATACCTACGGCACTTGTATTGTTTGTTATAGGGTCTATAAGTATGAATGCACCTGTAGCCTTGTTGTCAGAATATGAGTCGAAGAACAGTTCCTTTGACGAAGTAAGGACAACCTTTGCTATCTGGTTCAACTGCATTGGAACATCTTCCTTTGCAAGGCGTCCGTTTTCAACACTCAGGTGTTCCATTGTGTTGATATCTACCTTATATTCTATGCTGTCGATGCGTGTACGGCTTGTATTAGTGGTATGTTTCAGGAAGAATGATTTCTCCATATCCATCTTCTCTTCGTCCATCCATACCAGCATGGCTTCGAAGTTACGTCCTATCATAGGAACATTGTCCGGATGTACAAGCATTTCACCTCTTGACACGTCTATTTCATCTTCTAGTGTTATGGTTACAGACATAGGAGGGAAAGCATAGTCTATCTCACCTTCGTATGTAACGATACTCTTTACGTGTGATTTCTTTCCTGACGGGAGAGCCATCACTTCGTCGCCTTTGTGTATAACACCTGAAGATACTTTTCCACAGAATCCGCGGAAATCAAGGTTAGGACGCAAAACGTACTGAACCGGATAACGGAAATCTTTCAGATTGTGGTCATTTCCTATATGTACTGTTTCAAGATATTCAAGCAACGATGTACCTTCGTACCATGGTGTGCGGTCTGATTTTTCTACCACGTTGTCACCTTCAAGAGCCGAAAGCGGTATGCACTGAATGTCCGGAATATTCAGAGGCTCAACGAAAGACTTATAGTCGTTGACAATCTTGTCGAACACTTCCTTTGAGAAATCTACAAGGTCCATCTTGTTTACAGCCAGAACCACGTGCTTGATACCAAGCAGCGAAACCAGATATGAATGGCGTTTTGTCTGGGTGATAACTCCTGTACGGGCATCAACAAGGATGATTGCAAGATTGGCTGTAGAACCACCTGTAATCATGTTGCGGGTATATTGTTCGTGTCCCGGAGTGTCGGCAATGATGAACTTACGGTTGTTTGTAGAGAAATATCTGTATGCCACGTCGATTGTGATACCCTGTTCACGTTCAGCTTTCAGACCGTCGAGCAACAGAGCATAGTCGATGTGTTCGCCTGCGTTACCTACACGCTTGCTGTCGCGTTCTAGCGCGTCAAGCTGGTCTTCGTAAAGTTTCTTGCTGTCGAACAGCAGACGGCCTATAAGAGTTGATTTACCGTCGTCAACAGAACCTGCTGTAAGGAAACGGAGCAAGTCCTTCTGTTCGTCTTTCTTTAGGAATTCCTCTATGGACATATTTCCGCGTGCTTCGCCTTCCATAGGGTTTCCTGATTTGTTTTTATCTAAAGTTTCCATTTTACTCGATTAATAATTAATAATTAAAAGTGAATAATGAACAATTAATAATTATAACAGAGGCGTTTTTAATTATTAATTCTTTAATTTTTAATTATCTAAAAATATCCTTCGCGTTTTTTCTGCTCCATGCTGGCCTCCTGGTCGAAGTCGATGACACGTGTAGTACGTTCGCTCTTAGTGGTAGTCATCATTTCCTCCACAATCTTTTCTATTGTGTCAGCTTCACTTTCTATCGCTCCTGTGAGCGGCCAGCATCCAAGAGTACGGAAACGTATTTTTTTCATCTCTATTTTGTCCTTGTATTGTTCAGGCAGACGGTCGTCGTCAGGCATAATGAGCTGTCCGTCGAGGTTGATGACAGGTCTTTCCTTTGCAAAGTACAGTGGAACAATAGGAATATTCTCAAGACGTATGTACTGCCATATATCAAGTTCGGTCCAGTTGCTCAGAGGGAACACACGGATGCTTTCTCCTTTTCTGATGCGGGCATTATAAATGTCCCAAAGCTCAGGACGCTGGTTTTTAGGGTCCCACTGGTGGAATTCATTTCTGAAAGAGAATATACGTTCTTTTGCACGTGACTTTTCCTCGTCGCGGCGTGCACCACCGAATGCTGCATCGAACTTATATTTGTCGAGTGCATTAAGCAAAGCCTGTGTCTTCATTAGGTCTGTATGGACTTTACTACCGTGAGTGAAAGGACCTACACCAGCTTTGAATGCTTCCATATTGCTTTCTACAATGAGATTCCAGCCATATTTCTTTGCATATTCATCGCGGAACTGAATCATTTCCTTGAATTTCCATTTTGAGTCGATATGCATAAGAGGGAATGGTACCTTGCCCGGTGCAAAAGCTTTTTCTGCCAGACGTACCATTACAGATGAATCCTTGCCTATACTGTAAAGCATGACAGGATTTTCGAATTCGGCAGCCACTTCACGTATAATGTGGATAGACTCAGCTTCCAGTTCCTTCAAGTGGCTAAGTTTATATTCTTCGATCATATTTTTATTTTGTTTTTAGTCTTTTTTGAATGATATTTTAGGAAGTATAAGTTCCAGAAGTTTGTTTACAGACTCCTCAACACTCAGTTTTGACGTATCTATAGACAAAGCCGGGTTAGCCGGAGCTTCGAAAGGTGCTGATATACCTGTGAAGTTCTTTATTTCTCCACGTCTGGCTTTTGCATAAAGGCCTTTCACATCTCTTCTCTCGCATTCCTCTATAGGTGTACTTACAAATATTTCAAGGAAATTTTCTTTTCCTATAATATTGGCAGCCATTTCACGAATGTCATTGTTAGGACTTATAAAGGCTGCAATAGTGATTATACCGGTATCTACAAACAGTTTTCCTATTTCGGCTATGCGTCGGATATTTTCTACTCTGTCTTCTTCAGAGAATCCCAAGTTGTTGTTTATTCCGCTGCGGATATTGTCTCCGTCAAGAATTCTGCATAGCAGACCACGCTTTTGCAATTCCCTTTCAAGAGCTATTGCAATCGTGCTTTTACCTGAGCCGCTCAGTCCGGTGAACCATATCATCACGCTATGCTGATGAAGCAGTTCTTCCTTGTCGGCTCTGGTGAGCATCTTGTCGAATATAGGATAAATGTTGTTTTTATTTTCCATATATGTCTAGTTTTTATTTATTTCTTAAAATGGCCAAATTTGCGGTATAAGCAGTACCGAAATTATGAAAGTAATGATATTAAGCGGCAGACCTATGCGTACAAAGTCTGTAAACTTATAATTACCGATACCCTGTACTATAAGGTTTGTCTGATAACCGATAGGAGTGGAGAAACTGGCTGAGGCTGCCACACATACGATGACAAAGAACGGCATAGGGCTTACTCCAAGCTGTTGCGATAGCGACAAGGCAAGCGGAAACGACAACGCTGCAGCCGCATTATTTGTTATCAGTTCGGTAAAGATGTTCGTTATTATAAATATTGCCGCCAGCAATACATACGGACCATAACTATGGCTAAGTCCTATAATCTGGCTCGCTATCAGGTCGGAAACCCCCGAATTCACCATAGCCTTGCTGATACCGAATGCACATGCAATGGTTATCAGCACGTCCCATGATATGTATTTGGTGTATTTGCGTGGAGGAAATATCTTTGTCCATGCCATAATAACTGTAGTTACCGACACGAAGAAGAACATATCCAGCTTGATTCCTTCGGGCAACATCTTCTGTACGGCAGGAAGTTCGCCTACTGTAGCACCTATAATCATAATCAATAATAATGTAAGGGCAAGCCAGCGCTTTTTCTTTCCTACAGGTTCTACATCCTTTCCGTTTGCCAGCATGATGAAGACAGACGATTCACCCCATGTCTTGATGAAACTGTCGTCTGCCATTATTACCAGAGTATCGTTCTCGCGGAAGTGCATCTTCGAAAGATTGGTATATGTGTTACCGTTTCTTCTCAATTCCTTTATCTCTGCACCATAGTGGCGTTTGAAGTCGAAATCGGAAATGCGGCGATTGATACCAGGAAAACGTGCTCCTATTACAGCCTCTATAGGATGTAGCGACGGATCATCTTCGCCTGAAATAACCTGATCCGGACGTTGCGCAGGGAGCAGTTTCTTTGAAAAAATGAACAGATATATGATACCGGCAAGTGCTATGAAGATACCCACCTTGCCAAGCTCAAACATACTGAATCCTTTCATTCCTGCATCCTGTATCATGCTGTGTACCACTAGGTTTGTTGAAGTTCCTATAAGTGTACACATACCTCCCAAAATCGTTACATACGACAGTGGAATGAGGAAATAAGTGGCAGGAAGCTTTACGTAGTTTGCCCACCTCTTTATTATTGGCGCAAAAATTACCACAACCGGAGTGTTGTTGAGGAATGCCGATATGAAGGCAATACTTGGCAACATCCTTAGTTGAGCCTTGAAAACATTTATATTTTCTACTGGAAGCAGATTCTTTATAAGTTTTGTCAGAGCATCGCTTTGGCGTATTCCTTCACTTACCAGGAACAGCATAGCCACAGTTATCATACCTTTGTTGCTGAACCCCTCAAGTATTTCTTTCGGAGTCAATATTCCGGTGCATAGGAAAACCACGAGAACGGAGAACAAAATCATTCCCGGTCTCATCTTATCAGCAATTAGTGCTGCAAGCATCCCTACAAGTGAGACAAGTACTATGATTATTTCGTGTGACATCTTTTTTTATTCTTATCTTACTTGGCGATGAACCACGGGTTCAATAAATCTTCTTTATTATATGAGAGTGGCGTTTTCTCGTCTGTGTGATATACCTCTCTTCCGGCAGCACGGATAATGGCGTGTCCGGCAGCTGTATCCCATTCCATTGTCGGAGCGAAACGCGGATAAATATCTGCCTTGCCTTCAGCTATGAGGCATAGTTTTAGAGAACTGCCTTTTGATACAGTTTCTACATCAGGGTGTAATTCTTTAACTTTTTCGATAAATTCTTCTGTCTCAGGAGAAAGATGCGAACGAGAAGCCACTACGATGAATTTATTCCTTTCTTCTCTTATAGGAAGATGTATGGCTCTTGATGTCAGCGAAGAGAATGTTTCTTCTTCAGAAACTGAATTTATATTTTCCACTTTGAATGCACCATGTTCACAGTCGCCAAGATATAATTCTTCCTTTACCGGAATATATATTACTCCGGCTTGAGGCGTACCGTTTTTTACGTATGCTATATTAACGGTGAATTCGCCATTCTTCTTTATGAATTCCTTTGTTCCGTCCAGCGGATCGACTATCCACAACTCGTTCCATTCCTTTCTGTTTTCGAATGGAAGCTTCTTGCCTTCCTCACTCAGTACAGGAATATTTGTCGATGAAAGTATTCCGCTGATAACTTCATGCGCTTTCCTGTCGGCTATTGTCAGAGGTGAATTGTCAGCTTTCTTTTCTATTTCAAAATCCGCATTCGGATCAGTATAGACGCTCATTATTTTCGCACCTGCTTCTATTGCAGCACGGACTGCGACCATCAATATATTTTTATCCATAATCTATAAATCGCTGTAAAATAAGTACTTTTTTTCTAAAAGCCTGTAGTTGAAAACTCTGAATTCTTGGACAAAGTTACGTTTTATAACTTATTTTAAGATATAAGACATTACGATTGCGCAGGTTTGGAGTGTTTCCACATTCTGTACATGTAGTATGCACAATGTGTCACTGCAAAAACAAATGATATGGTCAGCAATGTCTTATCGGCTTCCCAGCCTACTGTCTGTTGATGCCATAGTCCTGTTATTATGCTCAGTACGGACAATGATATCCCCATGATATTCAGTACCATATCTCCTTTTCTTATTTTCATTCCTTTTTCCAATTTACTGTGTCTGATACCGTACGATGCATATACGTCTAGTCCTATCAGCATCCAGAGTACGAGTCTTATCCATGTATCGGCAGGCAGGAAGCACATCATACACAGGCATGTCAGTATTCCCAGTATTGGTACTGCCGGTACAAACGGAGTCTTGAATGCCCTTGGTGCATCTGGCATGGTCTTTCTCACGACAAGAATTCCGGCGCATACCAGTGTAAATGCAAGAAGTGTTCCTATGCTTGTCATCTCGCCTGCCACCTGTGCCGGGACAAATCCTGCCAGCAGACTTACAACCACCATGAATAACAAATTACTGTGTACTGGTGTTCTTGTCTTTTCATTTATTTTTGAAAAAAACTTCGGTAGCAGGCCGTCGTGGCTCATACTCAGGAATACACGGCTCTGTCCCATAAGAGTTACCATTATGACAGAACAGTAACCGAACAGTATCGCTAGAATAATAGCTTTGTTGAGCCAAGGATATGCAGGAATGATTGTTCCTGAAGCATCAGCAGTTCCCATATTTTCTATGGCAACGGCTACAGGTGCTATTCCCACATGGCCTTTGAACTCGGTATAGTTCGCCACACCTGTCATCACGTGTGCAAACAGAATGTATAAAACAGTACAAACCAGAAGTGAAACCAGAATTCCTATAGGCATGTCGCGTTTAGGATTCTTTGTCTCCTGTGCTGCTGTACTTACAGCATCGAAACCGAGAAAGGCAAAGAATACTATTGCCGCACCGCGGAATATTCCGGATATACCGAACTCACCCAGCTTTCCGGTATTTTCAGGAATGTATGGAGTATAATTGTCTGCCTGAATGAATTTCCACCCCAGTACTACGAAAACCAGTATTACGGCTATCTTCAGAAATACTATAAAACCGTTGAATATGGAACTTCCTGCCGTACCTCGCATCAGTATGATGCTCATCATTATTACAATGAGTATTGCAGGTATGTTTATTATACCCCCGTCCCATGGGCAGGCCGTAAGATGATGGGGTAGGGATATACCTATACTTTCCAGAAAGACCACCATGTATCTGCTCCAGCTTATGCTTACGGTAGTTGCGGCAACGGTGTATTCCAAAACAAGATCCCAGCCTATAATCCATGCTATGAGTTCACCCATAGTGGCATACGAGTATGTATAAGCACTGCCCGAGACAGGAATCATAGAAGCAAATTCAGCGTAGCACAGACCTGCAAAGCAGCATCCTATGGCTGCAATTATGAACGACAGAGTTATGGCCGGTCCTGTAAATTCGGATGCTACAGTTCCTGTAATGGAGAAAAGTCCTGCACCTATTATTACTCCAACTCCAAGAGCTACAAGGCTTATAGGACCAAGCACTCTTTTCAGAGTCTTACTGCCGGAAGCCTGCGCTTCCGCCTGCAGAGTTTCAATGCTTTTTCTTATAAATAGTCCCATTCTGTTTTTAGTTGTAGATGTATTTATGTCTTTAATATGCCGAACGGTATTTGCCGTCCTCTTTATCGTCAAGTATGCTCAGATAAGAAGTATATCTTGATTCGCTTATGTAATGTTTTTCTACGGCTTCCCTCACTGCACATCCCGGTTCATGACGGTGCGTACAGTTGCCATATTTGCAATCGGCCGAGAATTTGAATATTTCCTTGAAATAATGTCCCACCTCTTCATCTTCCATGTCGAATGTACCGAAACCTTTTATTCCCGGAGTGTCGATTATGTATCCTCCTCCGTTTACGGGGAACATTTCGGAGAATGTCGTGGTGTGCATACCTTTGTTGTGAACATTCGAAATATCACCTGTTTTCAGATTTTGTTCCGGCAGAATGGCATTGATAAGTGTGGATTTTCCTACTCCGGAGTTTCCGGAGAAAAGTGTTATCTTACCTTCAAGAGCCTTTTTGATTTCTTCAATTCCTATGTTGTTCAGAGCCGAGACCTTATAACACTGATACCCGATAGTGGTGTATAGATTTATAAGTCCGTCCAGATATCTGTTCTCATCTTCCGAATATCGGTCTGTCTTGTTGAAAACCAGACATACCGGTACACGATATGCTTCGGCCGATGCCAGAAAGCGGTCGATGAATGTAGTTGATGTTTCAGGATAGTTTACTGTTACGATAAGCATGCACTGGTCAAGGTTTGATGCTATGATGTGCGATTGCTTTGAAAGGTTGGATGAACGTCGTATTATATAGTTCTTTCGGTCTTCAATTTCTGTTATGAATGCAGTGCCTTCCTGATTGCGTATGATTTTCACACGGTCGCCAACAGCTACCGGGTTTGTACTTCTGATACCTTTCAGTCGGAAATTCCCTTTAATCTTGCATTCCACCGTGCTACCTTCGTCTGTTTTAACGAGATACCAGCTACCTGTATTTTTAATTACTAAACCTTTATCCAAAAGAGTTGATTTTTTGTAATTGTGAATTAGTGATATTATTTAATAAAGAAAAGAAGAAACTGCATTACTGTGTTTTTGGGAAAAAATGGTAGTGCAGATTCTTCTTTCTTTTATAGTGTATAAATGTATTGGTGTATGCACCAATAAAAAAACATTATACTGTCATGATTTCCTTATCCTTGGCAGCAAACATGTCGTCAATCTGCTTGATAAACTTGTCGTGTATCTTCTGCAGTTTTGCTTCGCTGTTTTTCTGCTCGTCTTCAGGCATACCGTCTTTTACAGCTTTCTTTAATGCGTCGATTGCATCGCGGCGAGCGTTACGGATACTTACTTTTGCAGTTTCAACTTCGCCTTTACACTGTTTTGACAATTGTTTACGGCGTTCCTCTGTCAATGGAGGGATACCGATACGTATGATTTCGCCATTGTTTTCAGGCATAATTCCAAGTTCTGAGTCGATGATGGCTTTCTCAATCACGCGGAACATGCTCTTGTCCCAAGGCTTGATAGCTATGCTTCTGGCATCAGGAGTAGTTACTGCTGCCACATTGTTGATTGGAACCATGCTTCCGTATGAGTCAACTTTGATGCCGTCCAACAAACGTACATCTGCTTTTCCTGCGCGGATATGTGCCAATGCTTCGTCAAGGTACATGATTGCCATGTCCATTTTCTCTTCAGCTTCGCTGATTATAGTTTTTGAATCTGCCATTATTTTTTAATTTTTAGGTTATGCTGTTATGTGATAATATTTTAAGTGAACAAAAGTATGTGTTTTTTTGCTCTTTTGCAATAGTTGATGTATAAATTGATATTCTAAAATGAAACTATCCTGCTTCGCCACGGTTATTATGCTGTGCGAAACAGGATAGTTCAATATATGTAAGCCTTTTAGTCTTTATATTCAGCCTTCAGTGTTCCGTCTTTATTTATCAGAACATCATATTCAGCACCGCCTTTGCGTGCCTCTATTTCAAACCAGTCTCCAGCCGGAGTTTCTACGGCGTCTGCTTCATTTTCATGGCTAGTGTAGTTGGCCGATATATAGTTTTTCACGGCTTCAGGCAGATTGTTGTATGTAGTTTCATATTCTGTCCTTACCCATTCGTCTTTACCGTTGAAATACACATCCTTTTCTATGCCGTCATGTATAATCTCTATTTCTGTCAGTCCGTCGTCATGACCTTTATCTTTGATAACGGCTCCCGGATATCTCTCGTTAAGAACAGCCTGAATTGCAGTTCCTGCCGATATACCTCCGTTGATATCATCTCCGAAGTTAGGTTTCGAATTCATCACATTTCCGTTCTCGTCAAAATATAGTTTAATGTCATTGTCATTTCTGCCTTCTATTTCAACACTGTAGAAATTACCTTTCGAATTCGTTTCGTAGTACTCTATGTCATCAATGTAGTAATTAGGATATGTTGTCGTGATATGACTTATGGCTGCTTCAGGCAAAACAGACGAATTTCTGTTGTAGTCCTTCTTTGTGTAAATCCACTCATATCCGGCAGTCAGCAAAGCGTCATGCTTGATGTTTTGGAATATGAATTCCACTTCAACGCCGCCGTCCTCAAATTCCACGTCAACGATTCTTGCACCAGGATATTTACTTTCAATCCAAGAATATGCATCGTTGGCAGGTTGTGTAGGCAACAGATCCGTATAGTCCGGATTCTGGTTAGCGTCAAGAACTTCTTTCACCAGAACACCGTCTTCCGAGTAATATAAGTCAGCTTCAGTTTCCTTGTTATTTTCTTCCTTTTCAACTTCAATTACATACAGCACCAGATTTTCACCGTTTTTCTTTATTACATCCACTTCATCATCATGCCTCCAAGGAAGTTTTGAATAGTCACTTTCATTGAAAGCTGTCGTTACAGCTTGTGGAAGCGAAGAGAAAGGAATATCATATTCATGCATCTTGAATGCAGCAGTTGATTTTTCGAACCACGCTGTGAAGTCCGTGTCGTTTCCTGCACGGCTGCCATTCCACTCGAAAGAAGCAATTGCGTAATTTCCGTTTGTTCTCCAGGATACATCTTTTGCTCCGGGGAATTCACGGTCGAATGCTTCGTAAACAGCATTGTCTATATAGCCGTCGCCGTTTTGCTTGTCACACGATGAAAGAGCGATAGTTCCACATATCAGGGCGGTTGTAATAAACTTTATTTGCTTCATAACAATTGGTTTTAAAATTATCATATTGCAAACATAGGATCGAAAACTGAAAAGATTTGGGAATTTTGAAAAAAAATAGCGTCACTATGGAAATAAAACCACAGTGACGCTGCAATCTGTATGATTAATATCTTTTTCTTATTTTATGGCTGCTACAAGTTCTTCCGGAGTAAGAAGTGACTGTTCGCCTGTTGTCATATTTTTCAGGGTGACTTTTCCTTCGTTCATCTCGTTTTCACCAACTATAGCCACGAAAGGAATCTGTTTTGCGTTGGCATAGCTCATCTGCTTTTTCATCTTTGTGCTGTCAGGATATATTTCAGCGCGGATACCAGCTTCGCGAGCCTTGAACAATATAGGAAGAGAATATTCTGTTTCCTTTTCGCCGAAGTTGACAAACAGAAGCTGAGTTCCGTTTACAGCCTCCTTCGGATATAGATCCAATTGGTTCAGAACATCATAGATACGGTCGGCACCGAAAGAGACACCTACGCCTGACATGCCATCCATTCCAAATACTCCTGTCAAATTGTCATAACGGCCACCGCCACTGATACTTCCTATCTGAACGTCAAGAGCCTTCACTTCGAAGATAGCACCTGTATAGTAGTTCAGTCCGCGAGCCAGAGTAAGGTCAAGTTCCACTTCAGACTTGACACCAAGCTGAGCCACATGCTTAAGGATGAATTCGCTTTCTTCCACACCTTTGAGACCAGTTTCGCTTGCAGCCAGAACAGTTTTCAGAGTTTCAAGCTTTTCTTCGTTCGAACCGCTCAACAGGATGATAGGCTGCAACTTGTCGATAGCTTCCTGAGGAATACCCTTCGATGCAAGTTCGGCATTCACATTGTCGAGGCCAATCTTGTCCAACTTGTCGATAGCTACAGTGATATCTACTATCTTGTCAGCCTCGCCGATGATTTCTGCTATACCGGTAAGAATCTTACGGTTGTTTATCTTGATTGAAACACGAATTCCGAACTTGTTGAACACAGAATCAATCATCTGCACCAGTTCCACTTCGTTAATCAGTGAGTTACTTCCCACAACGTCAGCATCACACTGATAGAACTCGCGGTAGCGTCCTTTCTGAGGACGGTCTGCACGCCATACAGGCTGAATCTGGAAACGCTTGAATGGGAAAGTAATCTCGTCGCGGTGCATAACCACATAGCGGGCGAAAGGTACTGTAAGGTCATAGCGAAGTCCCTTTTCGCAGAATTTGCTGGCCAGTTTAGCTGCATTACGGCTCAACAGTTCCTCGTCAGTTATGCCAGAGAAGTAGTCGCCTGAGTTCTGAATCTTGAAAAGAAGTTTGTCGCCTTCCTCACCGTATTTACCCATCAGGGTAGAAAGGTTCTCCATCGAAGGAGTTTCTATCTGACTGTATCCGTAGAGGTGGAAAACTTCGCGTATAGTATCGAATATATAGTTTCTTTTCGCCATCTCAACAGGCGAAAAATCTCTTGTTCCTTTCGGTATTCCCGGTTTTGTAGCCATATTGTTTCTGTTTTAATTATTTTGCTTACAAAAGTAGATAATTATTTTATAAGAAGGAAATAATTGTAGAAATTACTCTTCGCGGCGTCCCATGTATATCATTATATAATAAACCAGAGTGGCAAGCGAGCCAAGAGCGGCAACTACATATGTATAAGCAGCCGACTTAAGCGCATCTTTAGCCATACCGTGATTCGAGGCATTTGTGATACCCGCATTGTTCAGCCATACCAGTGCACGGCGGCTGGCATCAATCTCCACAGGAAGTGTGATGAAACTGAAAAGTGTTGTCATTGCGAAAAGACAGATACCTATCAGTAATAGCTGAGGAAACGAATTTATGAGCAATATACCTGCAAGCAGTATCCACGACATTATAGACGAAGAGAACTGTACTACCGGTACCAGAGCCGAACGCATCTGCAGAGGAGCGTATGCGCGTGCATGCTGTACGGCGTGACCGCATTCGTGGGCAGCAACTGCAGCCGCAGCCACGCTGCATGATGAGTAAACACCTTCACTCAGGTTTACAGTCTTGTTGGTTGGGTTAAAATGGTCTGTAAGCATACCCGGAGTGCTGATAACCCTTACATCGTAGATACCATTGTCGCGCAACATCTTTTCCGCTACCTCGCGTCCTGTCATCCCGTTGTATAGAGGAACCTTCGAATACTTGTCAAACTTGCTTTTCAAACTGGACTGCACTATAAAACTCACTATAGCGATTCCGATAAAAATAATCCAACTAAATACCATATATTTTCTATTTTATAATTATTAATCAATGAATTGACGTACAAAAACCTTGCCAAAGTTTTAAAAGTGAATTTAATACGATGTAAAAATACTTTTCGAAAAGTGGCTTTTGACTGAAAAAGCACCTTTCGAAAAGTGTTTTTGTTCTATCGGCTCTCTATTTCGGGCCGTTGCATTTCCTTTTCGCTTAATCCAAATTTCTTGCCATAACGGATCCAATATGAGCGGGCTGCCATCTTGAACAGCCATTTTGGAAGTGGCATTGTAGCTGTTATGTCTTTATAGTTTCCTTTATTTACAGAAGCTGCCAATCTTTTTATAGCCCTTACGGCAATGTATCTGAACGGAGTTTCGAGAATAGCCTCTCCGCTGCCTAGCATGAGTGTCGAGCCTATAGGAAAATTGTTGTGTTTGCAGAAATATCTTATCATGCTTACAGCTACACAGTTCTGCTTATGCTCCAGAAATCCGCAGTTAATCAGTATCGAGATAACCGGTCTTTGCATAGGAAGATTGTTTTCCAGATTTTTCAGGAAGTTCAGCAGACCTACAGGGAGAGAATCGGCATACAGTGGAAACACTATAATTACATCCGAATATTTTTCCATCTCTGCAATCAGTTTCAGATGGTTTGACTTTGTTATGTTGAAATAATCACATTGCAGCCTGCTGTATTTCATGAAAATCTCCGAATACTTTTTCGAGTTCGATTTAGGGGCACGCGGGCTGCCGTTAAGAATCATTATTTTTCCCATTTCTTCAATTCATTTTGAACAGTTTTTTCCACTTTCTGTTCCGTTACGAATACTATCTTATATTTTCCAAAGTTCATATTTCGAGCATTGCGTTCCACCAGTTGTCGGAATATCTCCTGTTCTTCGCTGTCTGTATCGCCATAAGCTATTATTATTGCATCCTTTGTTGCCACATTTCGCTGCACGTGGTGAGTTTCTCCTCGGTGTATGCGTATGAATGCCTGTTGTATCGGGATAGCCCTCTCAATCATTGTTTTCATCACAGAGTCATAACCACCGTATTTTATATGGCCTACGTATATCACAGAACTACTTTCTGCTATATACGGATATACTTTGGTGGCATCGTCACGTATGACACATTTTCCAGGTGTCTTTGTCCAGCACCCGAAGCATCCTACACAATTGGCAATCTTCATAGACGATAAGTCGATATATTTTATGTCTTTATTTTCCCCTATCTCTAAACTAATGGGTCTATCGCTCATTATCAGTTTCATAGATTTACATTTGTTATTCTGGTTTCTGAATATAAAAACAAATGTTTATGAGGTAATGTTTACGGAAGGGGAGAATGTAGATGTTTCTCCTATAACTTGCAAACTTTTGTTGTTGGTATCTTGATTATATTTCAAATCCTGGAAAAGCTGTAAAAATACACTCTCATGGCCAAAAATAAAACGTGCGCACGTTCTATTTTAAGTGTGCGCACGTTTCAGCTTAAACATGGGCACGTTTTACTTAAAACGATAGGTCTTTTTTCTAGCAGCCTTAAGTGTACTGAATTTGGTTGTCAGTTTGTGTTGTAATTCCTGACCAAGTTGACTGGTTAAAATACAACTGTTATTTCTTTTGAATTTCAATTTTAAACCTGATTATTTTCTTGTAAAATCTAAGTTTTACCCAATCACCGAATTCCATAATTCCGGCATTTATTTGGTTATATCGGAAAAAATCACGAAAATTGCATGACATTTAACGATTTTATAAGCTTATACTGACAGAGAATGATAGTTTGCATAGCCGAAAAGCCCAGTGTGGCAAGAGATATAGCGGAAGTGCTTGGCGCACACAACAAGAAGGATGGTTTCATAGAAGGAAACGGATATCAGGTGACATGGACATTCGGACACCTGTGTACGCTGAAGGAGCCGCACGAATATACTCCGCAGTGGAAATCGTGGTCGCTGGCAAGTCTGCCGATGATACCGCCGCGCTTCGGGATTAAGCTGATAAACGACTCTGGTATAGAGAAGCAGTTCAAGATAATAGAATCGTTGATGCAGAAGGCGGATATGATTATAAACTGCGGTGATGCCGGACAGGAGGGTGAACTGATACAGCGATGGGTGATGCAGAAAGCGGGAGCGAAATGCCCGGTGAAGCGTCTGTGGATTTCGTCTCTTACGGAAGAGGCTATCAGAGAGGGATTTGCAAACTTGAAGGACCAGTCGGAATTCCAGCCTTTGTATGAGGCGGGACTCAGCCGTGCGATAGGCGACTGGACGCTCGGGATGAATGCCACACGACTTTATACTCTTAAATACGGACAGAACAAACAGGTGCTGTCTATAGGACGCGTGCAGACTCCTACACTGGCTCTTATCGTGAAAAGGCAGCAGGAGATAGAGAGTTTCGTACCTAAACAGTATTGGGAGCTGAAGACTTCGTACAGGGATACTGTGTTCTCTGCCATAGTGCGCAAGAGTGATGAGGAACTGGCTGAAGAGGCTGCCGCTGAAAAGGAAAATCCGCAGCTGAAAAAGAAAACTCCAGCAAAGGAGGATGCCAACAGGGGTATTCCGCCTATCATCGACCAGGCTACAGGCGAACAATTGCTGGAACGCATAAAGAACGCTCCGTTTACTATCACCGACATTTCATCGAAGAAAGGAACTGAGGCACCGCCAAGACTTTTCGACCTTACTTCGCTCCAGGTGGAATGTAACAAGAAATTTGGTTATTCCGCCGATATGACTTTACAGCTCATACAGTCGCTTTACGAAAAGAAGGTGGCTACTTATCCGCGTGTGGATACTACTTTCCTGAGTGACGATATATATCCAAAGTGTCCGAAGATTCTTGAGGGACTGAAGGATTATGCCGTATATACGGCTCCTCTGACGGGCAAACCGCTTATAAAATCGAAAAAGGTATTCGATAATTCGAAGGTTACGGACCACCATGCCATTATTCCTACGGGCGTGCAGCCGCGTGAGCTTACGAATATGGAGAAAACTGTTTACGACCTTATTGCAAGGCGTTTCATCGCTGTGTTCTATCCGGACTGTAAGTTCTCTACCACTACGGTGATAGGCGAGGCGGATTCTATAGAATTCAAGGTTACTGGAAAGCAAATCCTGGAACAGGGATGGAGAGTGGTGTTCGCAAAGGAACAGCAGGATGATACGAAGGAGAATGACGAGGAGAAGACTCTGCCAGCATTCACGAAAGGGGAGAGCGGACCGCACTATCCTTCGCTTTTCGAAAAGTGGACTCAGCCGCCACGCCCATATACTGAGGCTACTCTCCTAAGGGCAATGGAAACTGCCGGTAAGCTGGTGGAAAACGACGAACTGCGTGATGCGATGAAGGAAAACGGTATAGGTCGTCCTTCTACGCGTGCCGCCATAATTGAGACTTTGTTCAAAAGAAGATATATCCGTAAGGAGAAGAAGAATCTTATAGCTACTCCTACGGGGGTGGAACTGATACAGCTTATTCATGAGGAACTGCTGAAATCTGCCGAGCTGACTGGTATCTGGGAAAAGAAGCTTCGCGAGATAGAGAAGAGAAGCTATGATGCTGCTACATTCATCAGCGAACTGAAGCAGATGGTTACGGAGATTGTATATAGCGTGATAAGGGATACGAGCAACCGCCGTGTGACTGTTACTTCGGAGGAGGATGTGAAGGCTGCTGCGAAGAAAGGTTCTGCAGGAAAAGATACGGCTGCGAAACCGGCTGCTGCAAAGACTCCGCGCAAGAAAGCTGCTCCGAAAGTGGAGAAAAAAGCCGTTGAACCGGAAATCGTGGGCGATGATATTGTCGGGAAGGTTTGCCCTTTATGCGGTAAGGGTACCATCATAAAGGGTAAAACAGCATACGGTTGTTCGGAGTGGAAGAACGGTTGTGGTTTCAGAAAACCGTTCTGATCTCGTCGGGCATATATCCGCTGCGGATTCTCCATTCCTGGGGATAGAGATTGTTCGCACGGTTTCCTATGTTTTTTACAAAGCCTAGAGGAGTGTCGCGGTATGTCACGAGTACATAGCCTTTGGGAACTGAAGCATCGAGTGTGACAGCCTCCTTCCTGAGATATGCTATTGCCTGTTCGTAAGTGAGTTCTGCCTTTGGGAAAGTCTCTCTGTTGAGGCTTGTGCTCATGGCGAGCGAGTGATGAGGCTGCCAGTCTTTGCCTTTGTTTTCGGCAAGGGTGATGCCGCGATGGAGTATGCGGATGTTGTTTCCCTTGTCTTTCAGAAGGTTTTCCAGGCTGTTCAGCCTTTGTGATTTTGCCACTGCTGTAGTTCCGTCGATAGAGAATTCAAAATCTTCGCTTTCGCATATCCATGATTTTATTTCGCTGGTTATGGTCGGGGTGTTTTGTTTCTTGTCCTGCTTCTTGTTGTTTTTCTTATTGCTCTTTTTAGGATTGCAGTCGGACAGAATATCATATTCTTCGTCTGATGTTCCGTTTTTGCGGAGTACGGCCATGAAGAGTCCTTCACCGATGGTTTTGTGTGGCAGGAAGCGATAGACCGGGAAGTCGTATCCGGCAAGGTTGCCTGTAATGTTCCATTCCTCGTTTGTTTCTACAGGAAGTACTTCTGCTCCAAGTTCGCTTGCTATCCAGGCTACGTTGTCTTCGTTTTCTTCACGGTTTAATGTACATGTGCTGTAAATTAGCAATCCTCCTGGTTTCAGGCAAGGCCATATATCGCGGAGTATTCTGCGCTGGCGTTCCCAGCATAGTCCTACGTTGGCGGGGCTCCATTCTTCTACAGCCACTTCGTCTTTTCGGAACATTCCTTCGCCGGAACATGGTACGTCAGTCAGAATCACATCGAAAAGGGATTCAAGCGGTGTGAAGTCCGAAGGGTCGTTGTTGGTTACTATCACTTCAGGATTTCCCCATTTTACTATGTTTTCGGCAAGTATCTGCGAGCGGTTGCGCATCACTTCGTTGGCTATGAGCAGACTTCCTTCGGGGAGTGAGGAACGGAGTAGGGTAGATTTGCCGCCGGGAGCCGCGCACAGGTCGAGGGCGACAACTGGTGATCCTACATACTGGTGCAAAGCGCTCTCAAGAAACATGGACGCTGCTTCCTGAACATAATAGCTTCCGGCATGAAACAGCGGGTCGAACGTGAATGTGGGGCGTGCAGACAGATAATATCCGTCTGTTGTCCACGGGATGAGCTTCGCATTCTCTGGCACAAGTCCGGTCTTTGCTCCGTTGATTCGTATGCTTACGGGAGTATCGTTCTGCATCGCTTCGCAGAGGGCTTTACAGTTTTCCTCGCCCATCAGGGCTGCTGTTCGTGATATAAATGAAACGGGGAAATTCATATTCTTCTGTATATATTAATGTCTGCAAAGTTAATGTTTTTCATAATGTTTTTGATTAACTTTGCCCTCAATAATAAATAATTAAGTACAACATAATCTTTATGAAGCAATATTTAGACTTACTTCAACGCATAAAGACCGAGGGCGTAAGGAAAGACGACCGTACCGGAACGGGTACTGTCAGCGTGTTCGGACATCAGATGCGTTTCAACCTTGAAGATGGTTTCCCACTCGTAACTACCAAGAAACTTCATCTTAAATCCATTATCCACGAACTTCTCTGGTTTCTGAAAGGTGACACAAACGTGAAGTATCTTCAGGAAAATGGTGTAAGAATCTGGAATGAGTGGGCTGACGAGAATGGTAATCTTGGACATATATATGGCTATCAGTGGCGTTCGTGGCCTACTTACGACGGTAAGTTTATCGACCAGATTTCGGAAGCTGTGAATATGATAAAGAATAACCCTGATTCAAGACGTATAATCGTGAATGCATGGAATGTGGCAGACCTTGACAATATGAACTTGCCTCCGTGTCATATGTTCTTCCAGTTCTATGTGGCTAACGGACGTTTGAGCCTGCAGATGTATCAGAGAAGTGCGGATACATTTCTCGGTGTGCCGTTCAATATAGCTTCGTATGCTCTTCTGCTTCAGATGATGGCTCAGGTGACAGGACTGAAAGCGGGTGATTTCATACATACTTTGGGTGATGCTCATATATATCTTAATCATCTGGAACAGGTTGACCTGCAGCTGACAAGAACTCCACGTCCGCTCCCTGTGATGAAAATCAATCCTGACGTAAAGGATATTTTCAGTTTCAAGTATGAGGATTTCCAGCTTGAAAACTATGACCCATGGCCACACATTGCCGGAAAGGTTTCTGTATAATAATTATTAACTGAAGGATATTTATGATTTCGATTATTGTAGCTATAAACAAGAATAACGGTATAGGATATAAGAACGAACTTCTGTACTGGCTTCCGAATGACCTGAAGAGATTCAAGACTCTGACTACAGGTCATACCATAATCATGGGACGCAAGACTTTTGAGTCTCTTCCAAAAGGTGCTTTGCCTAACAGAAGAAATATTGTTTTGAGCAGCCAGGATATTACTTTTCCTGGGGCAGAGTGTTTTCACAGCCTGAAAGATGCTCTTGAGGCATGCAAAGATGAAATAGAGGTGTTTATTATCGGTGGCGCAAGCCTGTATAAGGAAGCAATGCCAATAGCAGACCGTCTGTATATAACAGAAGTGGACGATTGTGAAAAAGAGGCTGATGCTTTCTTCCCTGAAATATCACCTGAAATATGGGAAGAAAAAAGTAGAGAATGCCATTCAACAGATGAAAAGCATCTCTACTCATATAGTTTTTGCGATTACGATCGTATCAAATAATTTTATTCTTCATCATCATTCGCCAGATCAAGTATAGGCATCTGGCGTTTGATTGCCTCATGGAATGATATTATCGTTTCAGAACGAGACAGACCTAATGGCTGTAATTTATCGTGTATGATGCTCAATAGATGATGATTATTCTTTGCATAAATCTTTATGAACATATCATACTGACCTGTAGTGAAATGACATTCTACTACTTCAGGAATTTTCTTTAGTTCTTCTGTCACAGAATCAAACTGTTCAGGATCCTTTAAATATAATCCTATATAAGCACATGTCTCATATCCTATTTTCTCAGGGTCTATTATAAACTCTGATCCTTTTAAAATACCGAGATTTGTTAGTTTCTGAATTCTCTGATGAATTGCGGCACCAGACACATTGCACACACGAGCTACTTCCAAAAAAGGAATACGAGCATTTTCTGCAATCATACGCAGAATTTGTTCATCCAAACTATCCAACTGATGATGTCCCATTTCTAAAAATTTTAATTTATACAAAGGTAGTATTTTTATTCAAACTATATATAATAAAGTTCTTATATTTGATTTATATTTAATTATCTTTGTGTTAGATACTTTATTTTTTTATATATTATACATAAAAACAGTTCTTAATTATTATGACAAAAACTTTTTTATCACTTTTTTTAGGATTAGCTGTGTGTTCTTCCGGATATTGCCAAAGTTTTGAAGAGTTCTTTGCAGATAAAACACTTAGAGCGGACTATTTGTTCACAGGAAATAAAAAAAATCAGTCTGTTGTTTTGGATGAACTGAAATCTATGGAGGGTTGGGCAGGCAGAAGAAGTAATTTGGACAAACTGCCATTATCAGGCAACGGACAGTTGACTATGGTTGACAAAGCTACAGGTGTAGTTATTTACAGAACTTCTTTTTCCAGTCTGTTTCAGGAATGGCTGGGCGAAAATGAAGCTGAGACTTTAAGTAAGGGATATGAAAATACATTCCTGATGCCATTCCCAAAGAAAGAGACTTTGGTGACAGTTGAGCTTTTTAATGCACGACATGAGGTTTCTGCTTCGTTTACACATACTGTACGCCCTGATGATATTTTGATTAAAAAGATTGGTCAAAATAACGTAACCGAGCATAAATATTTGCTGAAAAGCGGTTCGCCTGAAAATTGTATTGATGTTGTGATAATGGCTGAGGGATATTCACGAGGAGATATGCAAACGTTCTACAGAGATGCACAGAAAGCTTGTGACGCAATTTTCAGTCATTCTCCTTTTAAAGAGAATAAGAATCATTTTAATGTCGTAGCAGTTGCCAGCGAATCAGCAGACAGTGGAGTTAGTATTCCTAGGGAAAATGTCTGGAAATCGACAGCTGTAAGCTCGCATTTCGATACGTTTTATTCTGACAGGTATCTTACTTCGAGCAGTGTTAATGATATTCATGATTTGCTTGCTGGTATCCCATACGAGCATATAATAATTTTGGCTAATACCGATACTTACGGTGGGGGAGGGATATACAATTCGTTTACTCTCACTACCGCGCATCATTCAAAGTTTGAACCTGTTGTTGTGCATGAGTTCGGTCACAGCTTTGGAGGATTGGCCGACGAATATGCCTATACTGACGCGCCTAGTCCGCTTTATCCGTATGATGTTGAGCCGTGGGAACAGAATATAACCACTTTGGTTGATTTTGAAAGTAAATGGAGTGACATGCTGCCGAAGGATATTGTTGTTCCAACTAAAATAACATCTGATAATTATAGTTCGACTGAAGCGCTAGGAGTTTATCAGGGGGCCGGATATAGTATGAAAGGAATTTACAGACCGGTTCCGGATTGCAGAATGCGTACTAATGAAGCAAAAGCTTTTTGCCCGGTGTGCCAGAGATCGCTTCAGAGATTGATAGATTTTTATACTGACTAATAACCAATATATATAAGCCATGATTAAATTTAATCCTATTAAGACTACAGATCCTTCGTATCCTTTTGTAGAAAATCTTTTGCATGAATCATTTCCCGTAGAGGAAAGAAGGGACGACGAGATGCAGAGATATAATACTGATAGTAATCCTTTGTTTACCGCATATCTGATTACTGATGATGCTGAAAATGTTGGTCTGATAACTTTATGGAAACTGACAGGATTTCTTTATGTAGAACATCTTGCCACCTCACCAAGTGTAAGAAACAAAGGTTATGGAAAAATGATTATGCAGGCTTTATTAAGTAATTTCCCGGATTCCATAATAGTTCTTGAAGTGGAACTTCCTGAAGATGAATTGAGCAAACGCCGTATCGGCTTTTATGAAAGAAACGGTTTTACACTCTCTGAACGTCCATACGTGCAACCGCCATACAGAAAGTCCGGGAGTCCTATTCCAATGTACATCATGTTTTCCGGAGCAGATTCAATAGATGGGATATTCGACACTATAACATCCGAAATATATAAGAATGTTTATTTGGTATAAACTTATAGGTATAAAAAAAAGAGTTACTCGATTGAGTAACTCTTTTTTTATCTTTGATACTATTACTGACGTTGTGTTGCAGAATAGTTGATCTTCAAAGCGTATGCTTGACGAAGTGCTTGTTTTACTTCCTGAACAATACCCATCTTAGTTTTTGCATCAACTTTCAGTGATACTGTCATAAAAGGTTTGTCCTCTTCTTTCATATTTTCACGTTCCTGATAGATATAATCCTGAACTTCATTTGATTCAGAGAATTTATCGTTCAGCTGGATACGGTCTGTAGTACCCATCTTTTTCTGGAACTCAGGTAATGGTTTACCGATGTAGATGAAGGAAACCAATGACTTCTTTTCAAGCTTTTCCAATTCTGTTGCCTGTGGGACCCTAAATTGAACCTTTAATGTAACCTCACGAAGAGTAGTCACAATCATGAAGAAGAACAAAATGGTAAAAATAAGGTCAGGCAGAGACGAAGTATTCAACTCCGGCATTTCTCGCTTACCTGTTTTATTAAACTTTCCCATTATTATTTTCCTCCATATTTTTTAGGTTCTGCTTCAGAAATCTTCTGTGGATAGTAATCTATGATAGCTTCTTTTTGTTCTTCTGAACAGTTTGCAAATGATTTGCCGAATTGTGACATCGCTAATTCGTTACGCAATTCATTATAAGCAGCTACCAATTCGTTCTGAACCTGGATATAAACATCATAGCTTGTACCAACGTCGTTCTGTACAGAAATTACATGCTTTTCAGTTATCATAACATCGCCAAAGAATGGTAGATTCTTTCTATGCTTTTCCGGCATATTAGGGTCATCATTCGGATTGGCAATGAATTCTTTTGCTTTGTCTTTAAGTTGTCTTATGTCAAAACCAATTTCTCCGTTAACCATCAAATTGTCATCTTTGTTAATTTTAACCTGGAGAATGTTTCTTTCCTTAATGATAATGTCATTTTTTTGTTCTTCACTTTCCGGTGGTGGGGGCAGACGCCTTGCCAAACCACGGTCAGTGTCCATTGATGTCGTTATAAGGAAGAAAATAAGCAACATAAAAGAAATATCGGCCGTGGAACTTGCATTGATTCCTGGCACTTTTCTTTTTGTTTTTGCCATATCTTTTTATCTTACAATAAAATTAAAACTTTATCTTTTCTTGAATACGCCTAATAAATTCAGCAAAGTACCTATTGCTGCTATTACGAGCAGTACATATGTTGAATACAAGAACATATCAGTAACCTTAATCAAGAACTTATTGTCATAGGTTACGCCACCACCTAAAACTACGGTTTCGTCAGAACCCATATTATAAGTTACGATCAGTAGAACTACCAAAAGAATAAATCCCAAGAATGATTTCAATGCAGCTTTTGGGTCATCCTTTAGTGCGGCACCGAATTGGATAACCGCTGCTATGATAGTCACAGCCACGCATAATGCAAACAATCCGTACATTAAATACATCAAAGCCGGAGTATTGGCAGGTTCTGTCAAACCTGCTGCGTTTGTTTCGCTGTATCCTACTCCGTAGAACATGCCTAGTACTACCAAGATTACGGCAATACATGCATAAAACACGTAGTATGATACTTTATATGATAATTTAGTCATCGTTCTTATTATTTTTTGTATTTCAAGTTGTACTTCATAATCATATCAAGCAAAGTGATTGAAGAGTCTTCCATCTGGCTTGTGATAGCTTCAATCTTAGACAAGATGTAGTTGTAGAAAGTTTGAAGAATCAAAGCTACGATAAGACCGAAGATAGTAGTAATCAAGGCCACTTTCATACCACCTGCTACGACTGTCGGAGAAATATCACCTGCCATCTGGATTTGGTCGAACGCCATGACCATACCAATCACAGTACCCAAGAATCCGAGTGACGGAGCCATCGCGATAAACAATGTAATCCAAGAGCATCCTTTTTCAAGGTAACCAGCCTGAACACCACCGTAAGAAACTACAGAACGTTCAACAACATCCAAACCTTCGTCAACTCTCATCAATCCCTGATAGCAGATAGAGGCAACAGGTCCGCGAGTGTTACGGCAGATAGTTTTTGCACCTTCTACATCACCTTTTTCCAAAGCTTCTTCAAGTTTTGCCATCAATTTCTTAGTGTCAACTTCAGCAAGGCTCAAGTAAATGATACGTTCGATACAGAAAGCCAAACCAAGTACCAATGCGATAGCAACCAAAGACATGAAACCAGCGTCACCTTCGATGAACTTAGTCTTAAGTTCTTTGTGCATACCACCTTCTTCAACTACTACTGTTTCAGTTGCCGCAGGAGCGTCCTGTGCGATAACAGACTGAGTCATTCCGAATGAGAGAACTCCCATTACTGCAAGAATTGCAAATAACTTTTTCATTGTGTGTCTAATTTTTTAAGATTAATTAATTAATAGTTTATTGTTTATTCTTATTTGTTATTTTTTCTCTTTGACTATCGCGGAGAGAACGGGATTCGAACCCGTGATACGCTTTTGGCGTATACACGCTTTCCAGGCGTGCCTCTTCAACCACTCGAGCACCTCTCCTCAGCACCTATTTTTCCCTTCTTACATATTTAATTATATCCGTAATCGGTACTCATTTGTCCTTTTTCAGTCACAAATGTATTCTTTTTTTTTTTCTTACATAGCCTAAAAGACGAAAAAGTTTGCGATAACGCATAAAATTAATATTATTTAAAGACTTTAGTCGGCATTTTGGAACACTTTTAGTGCATTTCTTGTTGTATGGCGTGCAATATCGTCTATTGATGTATTAAAAATTTCGGCAAGTTTGTTTGCTATTGATGTGATGTATGCACTTTCGTTTCTTTTTCCTCTGTATGGTACTGGTGCAAGGTATGGCGAATCTGTTTCAAGTACTATTCTATCTATTGGCAGTTGCTTTAGTGTTTCCGGAAGGGTACTTTTCTTGAATGTTACAATACCGTTTATTCCCAGCATGAAATTCTTGTAGGACAACATATCGTTTGCCTCTTCCAGTGTTCCGCCAAAGCTATGGAATATTCCTCGTAATGGGGTATCCTTATATTGAGACATTACTTCCAACATCTCTTTGTGAGCATTCCTGCAATGTATAATCAGAGGTAAATTGAACTTAAGGGCCCATTCCAATTGTATTCTGAATACTTCTTTTTGTTCTTCTACGTATGTCTTGTCCCAATAAAGATCCAAACCGACTTCTCCAATACCGTAGAATTTTCTTCCTGAAATCAGGACTTTTTCTACTTTTTCAAGTCTGATTTTCCAGTCGTCAGCAACCGAAGTGGGATGCAACCCCATAAGAGGATAGCAACCTGATGTTTTGTCGCAAAGTTTGAGTAGCGCATCTATGCTCTCATCGTCAATATTGGGCATAAACATTCTTGTTACTCCTGCTTCTTTTGCTCTTATGATGGCCAGTTCTCTGTCGCTGTCAAACTCCTCACAAAAGAGGTGTGTGTGAGTGTCAATCAATCCAATCATAATACTCTTTTCATTAATTGTTTTGTGAAGTTTTTAAGATTGGTTTTTAATGATGCATCTACTGATACATTATCAAGTATGGCAAGCCCTTCATTGTATAGGGTGTTGATTTTATCCATACATATGTCTGGAACTCCGGTGTTGTTATATATTTCAGTAACAGCTTTAATCTTTTCTTCAGGAATAAAAGCTTCGGCATTTATCCAATTCTCAAGTTCTTTCTTGTTTTCTCCTGATGATTTCTCAAGGGCTGTGATAAGCATGAATGTCTTTTTATTTGAGCAGATGTCTCCACCGATATTTTTACCGAAAACGGAAGAATCTGCATACACATCAAGATAGTCGTCCTGGAGCTGGAAGGCAAGTCCCAATTTTATACCGAAATCGTAAAGCAGATTTGCGTCTTCTTCGCTTGCCCCACCTAGTATCGCGCCTATTTTCAGTGAAGCGGCAAGTAAGACAGATGTCTTCAGACAAATCATGTTCATGTATTCGTCAACTGTCACATCAAGTCTTTTTTCGAAATCCATATCCCACTGTTGTCCGTCGCAAACTTCCAGAGCGGCCTTGCTGAAGGTGGATGTGACTTCTGATATGTATTCGGCAGGACATGATTCCATCATCATTTTGAACGAAAGTATGAGCATGGCATCACCGGAAAGAATTGCGGTATTTTCATCCCATTTTTTATGTACGGTTGGTCTGTTTCTTCTCATGTCGGCTTTGTCCATGAGATCATCGTGTAACAGTGTAAAATTATGGTATGTTTCCAGTGCCGCAGCTTGTTGATAGATTTTTTCAACGTCATCCTTGTATAGGTTGTAGGCCATTAACATCAAAACCGGACGAATACGTTTACCTCCTAAGCCAAGCACATATTCTATAGGCTTGTATAGATTTTCCGGCTCGTGAGTATATGACAATTCTCCGATATACTTCTGAATCTTTTCTAATAGTTCTTTGTCTTCGTACTGCTTCATAGTTTTTTGTCTTTGGGATAAAAAAACAAAAAGGCTGCCCTTTTGCGGACAGCCTTTTTAATGTTATAAAGTTATTACTGCAATCTGAATGTTACAGGCACTGTGTATTTTACACGTACAGCTTTACCACGCTGCATACCTGGTTTCCATTTTGGCATGGAGCTGATAACTCGAAGAGCTTCCTTGTCAAGATATGGATCGACAGAGCGCATAACTACAGGGTCAACGATAGAACCGTCCTGATTAACGACAAACTGAACGATTACACGTCCCTGAATACCGTTTTCCTGAGCGATTGTAGGATACTTGATGTTCTTGCTGAGGAATTTCATCAATTCTGCCATACCACCAGGGAATTCAGGCATTTGTTCTACAACCATGAAGATTTCTTCTTCTACAGGTTCTTCTTCTTCAACTACAGGTTCGATGTACTTGATTTCTACGGCTGTATTGTCATCTTCACTAGATTTGATAGTAGTTTCCTCTACATCCGCATCGTTCTCTGCAATCTGAATTACTTCTTCAACTTTCGGAGCTTCTGGTGGAGGAGGTGCTTGCTTTTGCTCCGGTTCTTCTGTGATAGGAATCATTTCCTCCTCAAAAATCGGTTCAACGACACCAGTATCGGTAGTCACCTGTTTGTCGCGTTCTGTCCATTCGAAAGCCACAAACACTGCTGCCAATATCAGCACGTAACCAATCAGCATCCACGTGGATTTCTTTCCCTCGAGGTCTGCTTTGGGCGATTTTTTAACTTCCATAAATGATTTGATAAATTGTTAATAATTCTCTGTGTGCAAATGTAGTATATTTATTTTAAAAAGCAATATCAAAAAGATAAAAATAGATTAAAACGGAAATATTTCTGCACATGCGGATAAAACAGTAAAAACTTTTCCATATCTTTGACTTTCGAACGGAAAAGAATACACATTATATAATATAGATATCTTATGATGAAAAAAATAACCATAGCGATAGATGGTTTTTCTTCTTGCGGAAAAAGCACGATGGCCAAAGATCTGGCAAAAGAAATTGGATATATATATATAGACAGCGGCGCGATGTATAGGGCAGTTACTTTGTATTGCCTTGAAAACTCGCTTTTTACCTCTGATGGAAGCGTGAATTCGGAAGAGCTGGAAAAACATATAAATGATATTTCGGTATCGTTCTGTCTTAATGAAGCGACTTTGAAACCGGAAACATTCCTGAATGGCGTAAACGTAGAGTCTAAGATAAGGACTATGGAGGTTTCATCCAGGGTGAGTCTTGTTGCTGCATTGGGATTTGTAAGGGAAGCCTTGGTGAAATTGCAGCAGGAAATGGGAAAAAGCAAAGGTATTGTCATGGACGGACGAGATATAGGAACGGTGGTATTTCCTGATGCGGAGTTAAAGATATTTGTCACAGCTTCGGCTGAAATCAGGGCAAAAAGAAGATATGATGAACTGATGGCAAAAGGACAGGAAGTATCATTTGATGAGATCCTCAAAAATGTTGAAGAAAGAGACAGGATAGACCAGACTAGAGCTGTAAGTCCTTTGAGAAAGGCTGATGATGCTATTGTATTGGATAATAGCAATATGACAGTAGAAGAACAGAAAGCATGGTTAATTAATGAATACCAAAAGGCGGCTAATGTATAATATAGAAATTGATAGTGAATCAGGGTTTTGTTTCGGCGTGACCACTGCTATAAAAAAGGCTGAGGAAGAGTTGGCAAAAGGAACTCCTCTGTATTGCCTTGGAGATATAGTGCATAATGGTCAGGAATGCGAACGTTTGAAAAAACTGGGGCTTATAACTATTAACCATGAGGAGTATGCAAAGCTTAAAAACGTAAAAGTGTTGCTACGTGCACATGGTGAACCTCCGGAAACTTATAGGATAGCTGCAGAGAATAATATAGAAATAATTGATGCCACCTGTCCTGTAGTATTACGGTTGCAAAAAAGAATTAAGCAGGAATATACCAGTAAAGAACCTGAAAAAGAAAAGCAGATAGTAATATATGGAAAGAACGGTCATGCGGAGGTGCTTGGGCTGGTAGGACAGACAAATGGTGAGGCTATAGTTATTGAAAAAATAGAGGAAGTAGATAAGATAGACTTGAATAAAGATGTAAGGCTGTATTCGCAGACGACAAAATCGCTGGATGAGTTCAGAAGTATCGTTTCGTATATAGAACAGAATATTTCAAAGTCTGCCACTTTTCAGTATTTTGATACAATATGCCGTCAGGTGGCAAACAGAATGCCTAATATCAGAAAGTTTGCTGCTTCACATGATGTGATCCTATTTGTGTGTGGGCAGAAAAGCTCTAACGGGAAAATACTGTTTCACGAATGTAAGGAGATTAATCCCAAAACATATCAGGTTGATAAACCGGAAGATATTAACATGGAGTGGTTCAGGGATGCAAAGTCAATCGGAATATGTGGTGCTACTTCAACTCCTAAATGGCTTATGGATAAATGTAAGAATGTAATATCGGAGGCATGTTAAAGAATTTACAATTCAAGTTAACTTAAAATACATATCTATTTAATACAACTTTGCGACGGAATTTGTAAATTTGCGGCATTGAAACAAACTAATAATATTCAACAATATGGCAAGTATTAAATGTGTTGGTATCCTCACTTCAGGAGGAGATGCTCCGGGTATGAATGCGGCAATTCGTGCCGTGACTCGTTCAGCGATATATAACGGATTGAAAGTTAAAGGAATTTATAGAGGCTATAAAGGACTTATAACTGGAGAAATACAGGAATTTAAAACTCAGAATGTAAGCAATATCATACAGCTGGGAGGTACAATCCTGAAGACTGCGAGATGTATGGAGTTCAAGACTCCAGAGGGACGTCAGGTGGCTCACGAAACTATGGTGCGTGAGGGTATTGATGCTCTTATCGTAATAGGTGGTGATGGTTCGCTCACTGGTGCCAGATTGTTGGCAGAAGAATATGATGTTCCTTGTATCGGACTTCCGGGAACTATTGATAACGACCTTTATGGAACAGATACTACAATAGGTTATGACACAGCTTTGAATACAATTCTTGATGCTGTAGATAAAATCAGGGATACTGCAACTTCTCACGAACGTCTGTTCTTTGTTGAAGTTATGGGACGTGATGCAGGCTTCCTTGCGTTGAACGGAGCTATAGCGGCAGGTGCTGAAGCTGCTATTATACCTGAATTTAATACTGAAGTTGACCAGTTGGAAGAGTTTATCAAAAACGGATTCCGCAAGTCAAAGAGTAGTTCAATCGTTCTAGTGGCTGAAAGTGAAATTACAGGTGGTGCAATGCATTATGCAGAGCGTGTTAAAAACGAATATCCTCAGTATGATGTACGTGTGACTATTCTTGGACACTTGCAGCGTGGCGGACGACCGACTGCTCACGATAGAATTATTGCCAGCCGTATGGGTGTTGCAAGTATTCAGGCTTTGATGGAAGGTCAGAGAAACGTTATGATAGGTATAGAAAATGACAAAATCGTATATGTACCGTTTGCTAAAGCTATCAAGAATGATAAGCCTATCGATAGAGAGCTTGTCAATGTCTTGAACGAATTGTCAATCTGATAGAACTGAAAAAAATATAGATATTCCCGGATTAGTATTTGTGCTATCCGGGAATTTTTTTTGTTCTTCATAGTAATTGTAAAAGAAGAAATTTTGTATTTAAAACGTTTGCAATGCTGTTGCAAAATCATTACAAAGAGTTTTTTCTTATATTTTATTTGCAGAGTAATTAAAATACGCTTACTTTTGCATGTTAAAATATCTATATCATTACTTTTACCATCATGAATAGAATAAAAAAATTGAAGAAAATCCGCATACACCATGAGGGAACCAATATACTTATCACAAGTGCTATAGTCCTTTTGGCTATAAATCTTGCTTCTTATTATCTTTTGGGTACTAATGTATTCTTCTATATATTAGCTGTAGTAAGTATAGTCTTGTATCTTTTGATGGTGAATTTCTTTCGCTGTCCTATAAGACTGTTTAAAGGAGAAACGGAAAAGACAGTTGTGGCTCCTGCTGACGGAAGGGTGGTAGTAATAGAAGAGGTGGAAGAACATGAGTATTTTCATGACCGCAGGCTGATGATTTCCATTTTTATGGATATAACCAATGTTCATGCCAATTGGTATCCTGTTGATGGTGTTGTGAAAATGGTAAAGCATCATAATGGAAGGTTTATGAAAGCGTGGCTTCCGAAAGCCAGTACGGAAAATGAACGTTCTACTATAATTATAGAAACACCGGAAGGTGAAACTATCATGACTCGTCAGATTGCTGGTGCAGTGGCCAGAAGAATTGTGACCTATGCTACTCCGGGTGAGGATTGTTATATAGATGAACATATGGGATTCATAAAATTCGGTTCAAGAGTTGATGTTTACTTGCCTCTTGGAACAGAAGTTTGTGTTGAAATGAATCAGAAAACTACAGGAAACGAAACTGTTATAGCAAAACTTAAATAATCAGAGATATTATGCCTAATATTATAATCAGGAATATTCCAAATGGTATAACAAGCTGTAATCTATTTTGTGGATGTATAGCATCGTATATGGCATTTCAGTCAGATTTTCGTCTGGCAATGCTGTTCATAGTGTTAGGTGCGGTTTTCGATTTCTTTGATGGTATGAGTGCAAGGCTTTTGAAAGTTTCATCGCCTATTGGAAAAGAATTGGATTCCTTGGCTGATAATATTACTTTTGGCTTGGCGCCTTCTGCTATTGTTTTTTCCTTGTTTAAAGAAATTCATATTCCTGATTTTATGTCAGGCGTATCTGAATATCTGCCTTATACAGCATTTATTATTTCTGTATTTTCTGCATTAAGGCTTGCAAAATTTAATCTGGATGAGCGTCAGACAACTTCTTTTATAGGTATGCCTACGCCGGCAAATGCTCTTTTCTGGAGTTCTTTGGCTATTTGTATAGGCGGGAATCAGTATATGTCGCAGTATTTTAATGCATTTTATTTGCTGTTGCTGGTTGTAATAATGTCTTTACTTTTGGTTTCTGAACTGCCAATGTTTTCATTGAAATTCAAGAATCTTACGTGGAAAGACAATAAAATTAAATATATATTTTTGGTGGTAAGTGTAGTCCTGCTGTTGGTTTATGCAATAAACGGTTTGGCTGCTGTAATAATATGGTATATAATATTGTCTGCCTTGACATTCAGGAAATCATAATATAATAATCGTGGCACGGTTATTGTATTTAAAATATTAAAAACGCAATAACTATGTTTCAAATATTAGGACTGATATTTTTTATAATATTTTTTGTATTGATTATAGGATTTACAATCCTATATAAAGTGGTTAGAACAGTATTAGGTATAAGAAAAAATACCCAAAAACAGACGGAAAGCTTTGATAACAGCAATGGTCAAGGCTATTCGGAGTATAAGCGAAAAGATACTCCGAAGACTAAGAATAAAGTGTTTGATAAAAATGAGGGTGAATATATAGAATTCGAAGAGATAAAGGATTAACCTTTTCTGGTTTGTGTGGGTTAACTGAAGAAATTAATGGGAAAAATGCAATGTCGTATCCGTTTTTTACGTTATGAAGACTTTTGAGTAGAATTTTCATGATGTGTTTAACTTCTTTAACCTCATTGGTCTGATTTTTCTGCTTAAAGATTTGTTTTTTACAATTTAAAGCTGTACCTTTGCACTCGCAAATAAGAAATAACATCGCGGAGTGGAGCAGTTGGTAGCTCGTTGGGCTCATAACCCAAAGGTCGT
>OGCN01000076.1_pt1 | contig 150839 bp, 115 predicted proteins | sample 1570181 | NCBI WGS metagenome assembly OGCN01 (sample SAMEA4370584, study PRJEB24528) | human gut metagenome | reverse complement strand
GTTATCAATTTATTGGATGTTGTTTTCATTCTATACATATAATGCGTAAATCTGGAAAGTTTGCGCAGAAAATGTGTTGCTGTGACTAATGGTATAAATAAAACAACGGTTTATGATTACTTCAACTATGACATTGGAAGAGATTGCCAAAGAACTTTTGGCTGACTTCCGTGAGGTGCATGACAGGTGGAATAGGTTTGAAAACAAATTTAAGCGTATGTGTTTGAACCAGCCCAAGTACCCGTGGATTTGGGAGACTGTTATAAAGACTAAAAGATATAATGAATGGAATATTATATTTAGTGCCTGGTCGAAAAAGGAAAATAAAATAGTGGATCCGGTTTTTATAGTATTTTTCCATTATGAAGGTGGGGTGTGGACTGCTTCTTTATTAAAAGATTTTGTATTATTCTTTCCGGTCCATTTTTTTGAAAGATATCAGGAGAGATATCTTAAATCATTGACAGATGATATTCAAATATCTAATAAGGACATCAGGAAAATGTTTTATGTATTGAATAATCGTATTTCGATATATAAAAGGAGCAGAGAAGATTCCATAAGGGGATTTTGCTATAATGGTATGGTTCTTGGTGACTGGATAGGCGAGAAGTGTGGAATTGTAAAAACTTTTATCTCTATTGAAGAAATGAAGGTAAACCAATTTGCCGAATATTTTGATTGTCTGAAAAACAGGCTTATTGTTGATATGTTCAGGTGTAGGAAAGGGATAGGAGCAATGTCGGGTTCTGAGTTTGTTGACTATATTCCAGACACATATTTTGAGTATGAGGATATGAACAATTTTTTATGGAATTTAGAAAATCGTCTTTTGAATGTGACTTTTAATAAATGTGTTGAGTTTTATTCTGAACATAAATTTGAAGTGGATAAGTGTTCTGAGATGCTGGATGCGATAATGGATAATTAAGGATAACCAACCATCAGTGAAGAAAAGAAAAAATAAAACCCGATAGCTTGAAATTTTTAGTGCTACCAATTAGAATATTTAGTTATGAAGAATTGTGAATTGATTATATCAAATTTGGACAAATATATCGAAAGAAATGGTATAGATGCATTAACAGCAGTTGAGGCTGCTGAAATACTTGATGAAGCAGGAATACTTAATGATTCGTCAAGCAGACCTGGCAAACCGTTAAGGGATATTTTAAGAGCCGGAGAAATAGAACATGCTTATCAGCTTAGTAATGGAAGGTGGTTTATTCCACATTCCGGAAAAAACTATGAGAAAAAGGTAATTAAGAATGAATCTGTAAAAACTTCAGCTCCTCAAATATCTGTTGAACTGTTAATGGATTCCTCAAAATTCCGTAGTGTAAAACAATTGAATGCCTTAGATATCCCTGATGTGCCTGGCATATACGTTATCAAAATCAAGGATATAAAGAAACTGCCTCAAATATTCAGTAAAGTATTGCATGAGAGAAAGCACAATATCATGTACATAGGAATTTCTACAAATTCATTAAGAGACAGGTTTTGGGGTAATGAATTACATGCAAAAGGTCACGGAACATTCTTCCGCTCTTTAGGTGCAGTGTTGGGATATTTGCCGGAAGAAGGCTCTTTAAAGGAACGTAAGAATAAAAGAAACTATAAGTTCTCTAAACATGATTCTGCGGAAATATTAGGATGGATAGAAGATAATTTGGAGGTAAATTTCGTTGCTCACTCTGATAATCTTGAGGAAATGGAAAGGTCTTTGATTGCTCAATATCTGCCTTTGTTTAATCTGGATAAAAATCCTGCAAAACTGGATGAACTGGTAAGGTTGAGGAGAAGATGTGAAGCTGTGGCTAATGGTGATTAATTCGACCCCAACTTGGGTGTGAATTTGGTAAAGTTGGAACTTGTATAAAATAGAAAAGTTTTGCAAACCTATTTAAAACATTTTGCAAAACGTTTGCAATACCTGCCAGTGAACGCTTAATGAACGGTTAGTGAACATAGGGTGAACAGAATATGATTTATGTGTTTACTGAGTGTTCAGCAGCCATTCACTGACCGTTCACTGAAAACATATTTAAATGATGTTTAAATAATGGAATGAAATATTGAATGCCTTAAAAGCCCACAATATTGAAGATGCAGGCGATGCGCGTGGTTAATTAATGATGAACAATGAGTAATGGCAAATTATAAAATATCTTCCATAATACATTAATCCCGTTGTTTTTTTGTACTTTTGTAGCGATTTGTCCTGTTTGTAAGAATTATGGGACTGAACGTAACAAATAAGCTATTTCAATGAGGAAAACATTTATCATCGTACTTTGGGCGTTGCTGCTGATAGGAATGCTGGCAACGTATATAATATTTTCGGCTATCTCGGATGGCAAGATAGGTTATGTGCCACCTATCGAGGAACTGGAAAATCCTAATCTAAAGTTTGCCACTCAGGTTATTTCGGACGACGGAAAGGTGTTGGGTACGTGGTCGCTCAGCAAAGAGAACCGTCTGTATGTAGGTTACGAGGACTTGTCGCCAAATCTGGTACATGCTCTTGTGGCTACGGAAGATGTGCGTTTCAGCGAACACTCAGGTATTGATGCGAGGGCTTTCATGCGTGCCCTTATCAAGCGTGGTGTGCTGATGCAGAAGAATGCCGGTGGAGGTAGTACTATCACGCAGCAGTTGGCAAAGCAGTTTTATTCGCCTACAGCAGACAATGTGATGGAACGTCTGTTGCAGAAACCTATCGAATGGGTGATTGCCGTTAAGCTGGAACGTTATTACACCAAAGAGGAAATCCTTACGATGTATCTCAATAAGTTCGACTTTCTGAACAATGCCGTGGGAATAAAGACTGCCGCAGGTACTTATTTCTCAAAAGAGCCTAAGGACCTGAACATTGAGGAGGCTGCTACACTTATCGGTATGTGTAAGAACCCATCGCTGTATAATCCGCGTCGTTTCAATGAGCGTACACGTGGTCGCCGAAATGTGGTGCTCGACCAGATGCGTAAGGCCGGTTATCTGACTGAGACTGAATGTGACTCGCTTCAGGCATTGCCATTGGTGCTGAAATACAGGCCGGTTGACCATAACGACGGTCTGGCTACATACTTCAGAGAATATCTCCGAGGTGTATTGAATGCCAAGAAACCGGTGAAGAAGAATTATCGTGGCTGGCAGATGCAGAAGTTCTACGAAGATTCTCTTGCATGGGAAACAAATCCTCTGTACGGTTGGTGTGCCAAGAACAAGAAAAAAGATGGCTCAAACTATAATCTTTATACAGACGGGTTAAAGATTTATACCACTATAAATTCGCGTATGCAGCAATATGCCGAGGAGGCTGTGCAGGAGCATGTGGCTGAGTATCTGCAGCCTCGTTTCTTCAAAGAAAAGAAAGGCAGAAAGACTGCTCCATATACCAATCAGCTTACTAATGAGGAGGTTGAGGCTATCCTGAACCGTTCTATCAGACAGAGCGAGCGTCGCCGTGTGATGAAGGCTGCTGGATATTCGGATGCTGAAATTATGAAGGCTTTCAATACTCCTCGTGAAATGACAGTGTTTACATATCAGGGTGAGAAGGATACTATCATGACTCCTCTCGATTCTATAAAATACTACAAGCATTTCCTTCGTGCAGGATTTATGTCGATGGACCCTATAACGGGATATGTGAAGGCATACGTGGGCGGACCTAACTATGACAATTTCAAGTATGACATGGCTATGGTGGGACGCCGTCAGGTGGGTTCTACCATCAAACCGTACCTGTATTCGCTTGCGATGGAAAACGGTTTCTCTCCGTGCGATGAGACGAGAAACGTAGAGGGTACTTATTTCGATGAAAACGGTATTGCATGGACTCCGAGAAACAGTTCTAAAAAACATTACGGTGAGATTGTAACTCTGAAATGGGGTCTTGCAAACTCTAACAACTGGATTTCTGCTTATCTGATGAGCAAACTTAATCCGTATGAATTTGTCAGACTGATTCATTCGTTCGGTGTGCTTAATAAAGAAATTCAGCCTACTATATCTCTTTGTCTCGGACCTTGTGAGATATCGGTAGGTGAGATGGTAAGCGCATACACGGCTTTCGTGAATAAGGGAATACGTACGGCACCATTGTTTGTTACACGTATAGAGGATAATGACGGTAACGTGCTTGCCACATTCTCTCCACAGGTGAACGAGGTGATAAGCGAAAGCAGCGCATACAAGATGCTTGTAATGCTGCGTGCGGTAATAAACGAGGGTACCGGCGGACGTATCAGACGACTGTATAACATTACGGCAGATATGGGCGGTAAGACAGGTACCACTCAAAATAACTCAGACGGTTGGTTTATGGGCTTTACTCCGAGTCTGGTATCAGGATGTTGGGTAGGAGGTGAGGAACGTGATATTCACTTTGACCGTATGGCTGACGGACAGGGTGCTTCGATGGCTCTTCCTATATGGGGTATATATATGAATAAGGTTTATGCCGACAAGACTTTGGGATATTCGCAGGAAGAGAAATTTGATATTCCTGATGAGTTTGATCCGTGTAAGGATAAGGTATCGGAACTTGAAGAAGAGAATACAAGCCGTCTTGATGACCTGTTCTTCCAATGATTATAAATGATATTTAAGCGGTATTTAAATACTGTTTAAATCATGACAAATAAAATCGCGCTTTGACATTTCCTGTAGGACAGGGGAGCCAAAGCGCGATTTTTATTTATTCACAGTTATTCGAGGACAGGTTTATTTGATAATTGTCATTTCATCAATCAGATGTCCTGCACCAGCAAACTTGTCGATGATGAACAGTGTGTATCTGATGTCAACACACGCGGCACGTTGCAACTGTGGGTTGTAGGCAATGTCGCCTGTAAGTCCTTCGTAGTTACGGTCGAAACCTGTTCCTATCAGTTCACCTTTGCTGTTGAATACAGGAGAACCGGAGTTACCTCCTGTGTTGTCTGTTCCGGTGGCAAAGCATATAGGCATGCGTCCGTCAGGCATTGCGTATGGGCCGAAATCTTTCTTTTCATACAGTTCCTTCAGTTTTGCAGGAACAACGAATTCAGGGTTGTTTGGGTCTTCTTTCTCCATAACACCTTTCAGTGTTGTGTAGTACAAGTACTCCACACCGTCTGCCGGTTCGTAAGAACCAATCTTGCCGTAAGTAAGTCTCAGTGTAGAGTTGGCATCAGGATAAACCGGTGTACCGTTCTTGGCTTTCAGTTCAAGCATTCCTGCTACCCATGTCTTGTGTGCAAGATTATATGCGTCTGTTTCGGCTTTCATTGCATTTGATGTAGCGTTGTATCCGTCCTTTACAGACTTGGAATATTGTACCATCAGGTCTTCACGAAGAGTCTTGGTGTCAGGATTCTGAAGGAAAGCATCAAGTGCAGCCTGACTTCTGAAGACAGACTTGTCGAAACATGCATCAACAAAAGCATCTGTGTTTCCGCCGAAGTTCTCGTTTATCTGCTTGAAGATGCTTATGCGCTGTTCTGCCGGTATCAGTTTTGCATAAAGCGCAATCAGCTGTTTTGAAACCTTACGGTCAACTTCCGGATTATAGTCCTTGTTGTAGAACTTCTTGTAAGCCTCTTTCAGTTTTTCTGTTTCTTCCTTTATTGCTTTCTTGTCGTTTGATTCGAGAGCATTGCGGAGTGCGTCTGTATCAGGAATCTTGTAGAACTCTGTTCCGAGCATAAGAGCCTCGTAGATAGCCTGCTGGTGATAAACGGCATTTCTGCGTTTTGCCACTATTGAGCGGATGGCATCGAAGGCTTCCTTATAGCTGTTGTTGCCTGTCTCACGGCCATATTCCAGAAGGTATTCCTGCTGTTCTTTCTTCTTGTCGAGAACTTTCAGTTTGACTAATCCTTCGTTCATTCCTATTGCGTTCTTCCAGTAGTTGGCAGACGATGCGTATTTGGCTGCATACTGTATGCGTGTCTTTGCATCCTTTGCCATTTCTTCGCCAAGCACTCTGAGGCGTACACCGCGGATAGTGTCGCGCATGAAGTTTGTGGTCTGCATGCGTTCTTCCACTTCGTCGCTTATCATGTATCTCCAGTTTCTTCCAGGAAATCCCATAACGAAAGTAAAGTCACCCTCTTTCACTCCTTTCAGGTTGATTGCGATATGTTTCTTCACTTTCAGAGGAACATTGGTTGCACTGTAGTTGGCAGGCTTTCCGTTCTTGTCGGCATAGATGCGGAACATTGAGAAGTCGCCGCAATGGCGAGGCCACATCCAGTTATCTGTATCGGCTCCGAACTTTCCTATTGATGAAGGAGGCGCGCCCACCATACGGATATCCTTATATACTGTCTTTACGAAAAGATAGTATTTGTTGGCTCCATAGAAAGGCTTGAGTTCCAGAACTGTGAATTCGTCTGTCTTGATTTTCTCTTTCTTGGCAAATCTTGCAGCCACTTTCGAAAGATATGACGGTGACAGGTAGTTCAGCCCTTCCGGGTCTTCATCTTTCTTAAGTTGTTCCTTGACGTAAGTTGTGACATCAAGTATCTTGTCGATAAATGTAATTGTAAGTCCTTCGCAAGGCAATTCCTGTTCGCGTGTCATTGCCCAGAAGCCGTCTGTCAGGTAGTCGTGCTCTACAGAACTGTGTTGCTGTATGTAGCCATAACCGCAATGATGGTTGGTCAGTACAAGACCTTCGGCTGAGATAACTTCACCTGTACATCCGCCACCGAAGTGTACCACTGCATCTTTCAGCGATATGTTGTCGGGCGAATAAACATCGTCTATGCTGATGTCAAGCCCCATATCGTACATTACTGCCGCATTCTGTTTTTTCAGGTCGGTCAGCATCCACATTCCCTCGTCGGCATGTCCGGCGAGGGTGAATGTGGTGAGTAGTGATAGTAATATTGTTTTTTTCATTATTCTACGATTGTCATTTCGTCAATAAGGTTCTTGCATCCTCCGAGTTTTTCTACAATGAAGAGAACGTAACGGATATCCACTGCGATACAACGCTGAAGGTTGTTGTCGAAGTTGATGTCGCCACTCAGTGATTCCCAGTTACCGTCGAATGCACAACCGATAAGCTCTCCGTTACCGTTCATTACAGGTGAACCAGAGTTACCGCCAGTGATGTCGTTTGTAGTAAGGAAGCATGTTGGCATTTCACCGTTTGCCATAGCATAACGTCCGAAGTTCTTTGTAGAGTAAAGTTCTTTAAGCTTTTCTGGAACTACGAATTCAGGGTTCTGTGGGTCTTCTTTTTCCATTACACCTTTCAGAGTAGTGTAGTATTTGTAGTGTACACCGTCTTTAGGATCGTATGGTTTAACATTTCCGTAAGTCAGACGGATAGTGAAGTTTGCATCCGGTGCTTTTGGTTCCGGTGCATACATTTCGCAAAGTCCTCTCACGTATGTCTTGTGTAGCAGGTTGATACCTTCGCTGGCAGCTTTGAGTTTTTCCGAGAGTTTCTTGCTCATTTCAGCTTTTGCTTCAGAGTACTGTACCATTAGGTCGCTTTCGATAGCTTCTACAGTAGGGTTGCTGATGAACTTGTTGAAGTTTTCTTCATTTGCGAAGATAGAGTTGTTATAGCAAGCGTCAATATATGCGTTATAGTCGCCGTTGAATTTAGCCTTGATAGTTTCGTAGAACTCAGGAAGAGCATCGGCAGGAACTTTAGACGCGTAAAGAGGAATCAGGACTTTTGCTACCTTGCGGTCAACCTCGTGGTCGTAGTCCTTGTTGTGTACATCTGCAAATTCTTCTTTAAGTGCTTCAACAGCTTTTTCGATATCTTTCTTCTTGTTCTTTTCAATGGCTTTCTTCAGATTGTTGAATAGAGTATAAGAAGATTCGAATTCTATACCTGTTCTGAACACTTCGCTGAAATAAGTTGACTGAGTGCGGATAGGTTCAACAGTCTTTACGTATTCATCGATTTTTTCAACTACTCCCTGATAGTCGGCATTCTTTTTAGCCATTGCAAATTTAGCGAAACGAGCTTCCTGTTCAGCTTTTGTTTCAAGCACTTTGTTGTCGATGATGGCCTTATTCATACCGATAGAGTTCTTCCAGTAGTTGCTTGAACCGGCAAACTTACTTGCGTACTGGATACGAACCTTATCGCTTGCAGCCATTTCTGCTCTCAGTACGTTCTGTCTTGCTTCGCGGACTTCAATTCTTGGAGTGTTTGTACCTGTCATTCTCAGTTTCACTTCGCTTTCAGTAAGATAGCGGCTTGTGCTTCCAGGGAATCCCATAATCATGGCATAGTCGCCTTCCTGAAGACCTCTCAAAGAAATAGTAAGGTGTTTCTTTGCCTTCAATGGGATATTGTCCTTGCTGTAGTCGGCAGGATTTCCGTTCTTGTCTGTGTAGATACGGAACATAGAGAAGTCGCCTGTGTGACGAGGCCACATCCAGTTGTCTGTTTCACCACCGAATTTACCGATTGATGAAGGTGGAGCAGCCACCATACGTACGTCTGTATAAGTCTTGATATAGAATACGTAGAATCTGTTACCTTCGTAGAAAGGCAATGCCATTGTTGTGATGCCCGGAGCTTTCTTCAGGTCGCTCTTTTTGAGCTCGTCGGCTGCAATCTTTTTCAGGTATTCGCTTCCGAATGATTCGGCTTCTTCAATTTTGCCTTTTTTGATGTCATTATTTACTCTGTCGGTGACGTCAACTATACGTTCAACAAACTTGAATGTCAATCCCGGAGTAGGGAGTTCTTCTTCCATACTCTTAGCCCAGAAACCGTCTGTCAGATAGTCGTGTTCCACTGAACTGTGCTGCTGGATTGCATCATAACCGCAGTGGTGGTTCGTTAGGATAAGTCCGTTAGGAGAGATGATTTCGCCTGTGCATCCTCTTCCGAAAATACCTACTGCATCTTTCAGTGTAATCTGTTCAGGATTGTAGATGTCTGAGATGTTCATTTTCAAACCTTGTGCCTTCATCTTGTCAGCCAGATTCTGCTCTTTCATCAGCTGCAGAAGCCACATTCCTTCGTCCGCCTTCGATGGCGTGAATACTGAGCACAGAAGTGCCAGTGCCAAAACTTTGATTTTCTTCATTTGACTATAGTTTTTGAATTGTTATTGTTTAAAAAAGTTCAAAAGTGACCAATTGGAAAGTAAAATACATATATACCTTTATCAATGAACACTAAATAGGATACAAAGATAACATTTACGGACAAAATAAGTTTGTTTTTATGATATAAAAATATTCATAATGTAACGAAATATAATCTCTTACATCATGTTTTCATCTTTTTTAAATGTATAATCGTCAAGTATTTAGTATAATTTGTGATAAAAATTTTCTTGTGAAATCATAAAGGAGTTACCTTTGCAGCAGAATAATTTCTTTTTATTTATATGTATAGGTTTTGTTTTGTCTTATTATTCATAACTACATTGGTGTCTTGCGGAAAAAAGTATAAGGTAGATGGCGTAACTTCCGTTTCCAGACTTGATGGCAAGATGCTGTTCATAAAGGTTGTTTCAGGAGACCAGCTTGTCAGCATAGATTCTGCAGAAGTTATTCATGGATATTTCAGTATGAATGGTAAGGTGGATTCTGTAGTGCTTGCATCGCTTTATATGGACGATGAATGTATAATGCCGCTTGTTCTGGAAGAGGGGAATATTAATATTGAAATAGATAATGTAGGCATTTCCATAAAGGGAACTCCTCTTAACGACAGCTTTAATAAATTTATCGAAGAAAAGACTGACATTGATGATAAGGCATATGAAGTGGAGAGGGAAGAAAGCCGTATGATTATGGATGGCATAGATATAAATACTGTGCAGGCTGAGATAGACAAACAGAGGGCATCTGTAGGAAAACAGATGGATAATCTGGTAAAGACATTTATTCAAACAAATTATGAAAATGTTTTAGGTCCTGGAGTATTTATAATGATAGGCAATTCTTTGCCTTATCCGTTTATGACTCCTTTGATGAAGGATATTGTGGACGAGGCTCCTGAAGTGTTCAAGAATAATTATCTGGTAAAAAACTATATCACGTTGGCTGGTGAGTATAGCGAACAGCCTTTGCAATGACTCCTGCAGGGCTGATAATATCATTTTGGAAATCCAGGTAATTAAGGGGGAAAATCACCTATTCGAAATATACAAATCCCTATGATAATATAGGAAATTTCTATTTTAAAGGTAAATTTATCATTCTAATTTTGCTTTGAATTAAAAAAGAAAGGAGAATTAGTATGAAAATAGTTGTAACCTTCATTATTATGATGATGCCTTTTATGGCATGTAATGTTTATTCGCAGGAGTGTGAGAAAAACATTGATTCTGAGAAACTGTTAGAGGAGAGGATTGACAGTCTGAAATCGTTCGAGGCAGAGAAAGCTATTACAGACAAACATTTTGTATTGGAGGCAGATAAGGTGGAGTTCAAACGTGGAGAAACCGTGTTTGTGAATTCTAATACAAACTTCGTTTCTGTTGCCGATGACAAGTCGGTGGTGCAGGTCTCATTTAATGTGCCTGTGTCCGGACCTAACGGCATTGGCGGTATAACACTTGATGGTAACATATCGAATTATAAACAGAAGCAAGACAAAAAGGGTAATATCAGTATCTCGATGAATGTTATGGGGGCTGGAATTTCTGCAGTAGTCAATATCGTTAAGTATGCAGGCTCCAATAAAGCGTCTGTGACTATATCACCAAATTTCAACTCAAACCGTATTACTCTGAGCGGATATATTGTTCCTTATTATAAGAGCCGCGTATTTAAAGGAAATTCTATTTGATAATCATTTTAAAACTTGTGAATATGAAAAAACTATTATTTTTTGCTTGTTTGATGTTTGCGTTAGCTTCGTGCGAAAAAGATCCTGACATGTCAGAACTTGACACAGATTTGACGGTATATACTGATTATGACAGTAGTGCTGATTTTGGAAGTTACAAAACATATTTTCTACCGGACAGTATATTGGAAGCTGGAGGACATAAAGCTACTTACTGGAAGGATGAAAATGCAATGAAGATAATAAAAGCTGTAGAAAGTCAGATGAATGAACGTGGCTATACCCGTTTGACAGATCCGGAAGATAAGGATAATGCAGATCTGGGTATTCAGCTGTCTTATGTTGATGAGTCGTATCAGGTCGTATCCGGAGGATATTTTGGCGGATGGTGGGATTACGGTTATTGGGGCCCATGGTGGGGAGGATGGTATTATCCTTATCCGGTGACTTATACTTATAGCACCAACACTCTGGTTATGGAAATGGTGGATTTGACAGGTGATTCTGACGGAAAGAATATTCCGGTGTTATGGTATGCCAATGCCTCCGGAGCGCAATATAGCGGTATGTATAATCTGCAGTTGCTTGTAAATTCAGTGGAACAGGCTTTCAAACAATCGGAATATATTCAATGTAACAATTAAAAACGGAGGTAAAAATGAAAACTTATAATAGCATATATAAAAGGTTGATTGTATTTTGCTGCTTTCTTTCAGCGTTAGTTCTATCTGCAAACGCACAATGGGATGTACGGAATCTGAATCTTGTGATAGACTGGCAGGTCAATGCTCCGTTCTCTACCGGATATGCAGACAAAATCAGCGGCTGGGGAATGAATTACGAATTTAAGTATGAAGTTAATCCTCGTTGGGAACTGGGAGTTTTTGCTTCATTTCATTCAAACCATCAATATGTGGAAAGACAGACATTGCAGCTTTCGCCTACTGAAAGTCTGACAACTGACCAGCAACGTTCGGCATTCCAGGTGCCTTTTGGTGTAGTGGCAAACTATAAATTGTGGGATGGAAAGCATTTTGTCCCTTATGTTGGATTAAAGGCAGGTACGATGTTTGCCAGAAACACTACATATTATGGTATAAAAGGTTTGTATGATAAAGCATGGGGAGGATATGTTTCTCCGGAAATCGGATTTAATATATATCCGTGCAAGACTAAAAAGTGGGGATTCCATGTGGCAGGATATTATAGTTATGGAACAAACAAGACATATACTTTAACCAGTGAGATAAATGGTCAGAATAATGCCGGATTCCGTGTCGGAGTAATATTCTGATAAAATAAAACATAAAAGGCAGGAAGTTTAAAACCGTAAGTTAAAACTTCCTGCCTTTATTGCTTTAAAATGTATTATTCTCTTTTTATGAGTTTAGACTGGCCGAGCGTACACGACTGAGAGTCTCCGGAGTCATCTGCAATAATGATGCTATATATATAAGTGGAGCCCGCTTCAGTATTTCCGGATGTCTCTGCATGAGCTTGTTGTATCTTTCGTTTGCAGGTTCAAACCTTAACGTATCGGCCTTCTGCTGTGACGTGATTAATGATTTCTCGAATATCCTTCGGTATAATGTTCCTATTTCGCTGTTTAGCGATGCCAGACGCTCTATGTCATGTTTGTCGATTTTCCATGCTATGGTTGGCTCCAGGGTTTCAATCATTAATTTTGTAGGTTCTTCGTTAAAGTAACTTTCCAGACATACTATTATCGCATCTTCGTATCCGATATGTTCTGTAAGGTCTTTATCGTATTTGAAATAGAACTGGCGTGTCATGCCTTTGTCTATGAAATATAGTGACTTGCATACTTGACCTTCGTCCAGTATTTTTTCACCTTTCTTGTATTTCTCAACTGTAAGTATTTCGGCAAATGCCTTTAATACTTCTTTACTTAACGGACAATCCAATGTAGAGGATATCCTTTTGGCAATATCTAAATTTGAGTTCATATTCATTGGATTATTATTTATTACTTAACTTTGATTTTATCGAAACCTTCACCAAATACACCGATTACCGCACTTTGTGATACAAAAGCGTTAGGGTCAATGTCTTTAATCAGACGGAAAATCATATTTGACTCACGCTTTTTGGCAAGAACGAACATCATTTTTACGTTGTTGTTGGTGTAACAACCCACTCCGTCAATAAATGTAACACCACGGTGCAGGTCTTTGTTTATCCTTTTACCTATTTCTTCGTATTTACGGGATATGATGAAGAATTGTACAGACTGGCGTGCGCTGTTCACTACTTGATCAAGTACAAAGCTTGATATGAATAATACTACGTATCCGTAAACGACCTTTTCCCAGTCATGCAGTACAAAATAACTGGATGAAATAATTATAATGTCGCATATAAGGATTACTCTTCCAAGCGTGATGTCGCGGTATTTGTTGATAATCGCTGCAATGATATCAGTACCGCCTGTACTGCCGTTTGCCGAGAATGCCACACCTATACCTCCACCGCAGAAAGATGCTCCAAGCACGCATGCCATGAAAGGCTGGTCGCTTATAAGTGAGCCTTTTACAAAATGTTGGAATATTGGTGTTGCAAACGTAAGCACACCTACCGCAAATATTGTTTTCAGGCAGAATTTTAGTCCTAAAATCTTTAATGCCAGAAGAAGCAGGCTGAAATTAATAATCAGATATGTATATTGTACAGGAAAACCGGTTGCCCAATATACGACAGAAGCAATGCCAGGAACAGCACCGGAAGGTAAATTGTTCGGTAATAAAAATACTGTCCATCCTATGGCGTACATAATCATCCCTAATGCAATCAATAGATAGTCTTTAGTTTCTCTAAGTAATTGCTGTCTATTCAAATTCTGAAAAATAGAACTCATCTTTCATCTATTTTTATTAGTAAAACAATTATATTTTTTAACCGCAGCAAAGTTACTAAAAAAAATAATTATTGATATAAATCAATTGTGAAAAATGCGGATTAATATCAGAATGTAAAAAAAGTTTAGTAAAGACGTAACTTGATATACAAAAGCGCCGTTTTATATTTCATTAATGACATTTTTTTCATATTTTTGCAGCCGAATAGACTAAAAATATGATATATGGCATTAGTCAACGAACATTTGTTAAAACTGCCCGACAATTATTTATTTACTGACTTGGCGAAAAAGGTAAATACTTTTAAGGTTACTCATCCTAAGGCGGATGTCATTAATTTGGGAATAGGTGACGTTACCCGTCCGATACCGCAAGCGTGTTTGAATGCTATGCATAAGGCACTTGAGGACCAGGCAAAAGCAGAAACATTCCATGGCTATGGACCTGATCAGGGATACAGCTTTCTTATAGATGCCATATTGAAGCATGATTATGCGTCAAGGGGAATCAGTCTGGAACATAGCGAGATATTTATTAATGACGGAGCGAAAACGGATTCCGGCAATTTCGGTGATATATTAAGGCATGACAACAGCATTGGAGTAACCGATCCGATATATCCTGCATATATAGATTCTAATGTATCATGCGGACGCGCGGGTACCTTGGGTGAAGGGTACAGGTGGAGCAATGTGATATATATGCCGTGCAGTCCGGAGAACAATTTCATTCCTCCTATTCCGGAGCAACGTGTCGATATAGTGTATTTATGTTTCCCAAATAATCCTACCGGTACTGTATTGACTAAGGCAGAACTGAAAAAATGGGTGAACTATGCTATAGAGAATGATACGCTTATACTGTTTGATGCGGCATACGAAGCTTATATCAGGCAACCGGATATCCCTCATTCCATATATGAAATAAAAGGTGCAAAGAAAGTTGCCATAGAATTCAGAAGTTACTCAAAAACAGCAGGCTTTACCGGAATAAGATGCGGATATACAGTAGTTCCAAAGGAAGTTACCGCTTCAACTCTTATGGGGGAAAGAATCTCACTAAACAAATTATGGCTTAAAAGACAGACAACCAAATTTAACGGCGCGTCGTACATTGCACAAAGAGGCGCAGAGGCTGTATATAGTCCGGAAGGTAAAGAACAGGTCAAAGCCATGATTGATTACTATATGGAGAATGCCTCAATAATGAAAAAGGGACTCACCAGTATCGGTCTGAGAGCATATGGCGGAGAGAATGCTCCATATTTGTGGGTCAAGGCTCCTAAGGGGATGACATCATGGGGCTTTTTCGATAAACTTCTTTACGAGGCGCAGGTAGTCAGTACACCTGGAATAGGTTTCGGACCGAGCGGAGAAGGTTATATCCGTCTTACGGCATTCGGCGATAGGGACAGGTGTAAGGAAGGAATACAGAGAATCTGTCAAAACATATAGATTTACATTTGAATAAACAACCAATATTATAAATACAAACTTAGGTATTATGTCACAATTAAGATTTAAAGTAGTAGAAGAGGCTTTTCACAAGAAACCTGTAAATGTGCCGTCGCCGTCACAGCGTCCTAGTGAATATTTTGCCAAATATGTATTCAATCGCGAGAAGATGTTCAAGTATCTTCCAAGCAAGGTTTATACGAAACTTATTGATGTGATAGATAATGGTGCCACTTTGGATCGCAGTATAGCAAATGAAGTTGCAGCCGGAATGAAGAAATGGGCTGTAGAACTTGGAGCGACACATTATACTCACTGGTTCCAGCCTTTGACAGAAGGTACAGCCGAAAAGCACGATGCTTTTGTGGAACATGACGGTAAAGGGGGCATGCTTGAAGATTTTTCGGGAAAGCTCCTTGTACAGCAGGAATCGGACGGCTCGTCATTCCCTAACGGTGGTATCCGCAATACTTTCGAAGCTCGCGGATACAGTGCATGGGATCCTTCATCACCAGTGTTCGTAGTTGATGATACATTGTGTATTCCTACAATCTTCATTGCATATACAGGAGAGTCGCTTGACTATAAGGCACCTCTTTTGAAATCTATACATGCAGTGACAAAATCTGCACTTGACGTAATACACTATTTTGACCCTTCTGTAAAGAAAGTATATTCATATCTGGGATGGGAACAGGAGTATTTCCTTGTTGACGAAGGCTTGTATGCTGCACGTCCTGACCTGTTGCTTACAGGACGTACGCTGATGGGACATGAGGCTTCCAAGAACCAGCAGCTTGAAGATCACTATTTCGGTGCTATCCCTACACGTGTGGCTGCATTTATGAAGGATTTGGAAATCCAGTCACTTGAACTTGGTATCCCTGTCAAGACTCGTCATAATGAGGTTGCACCAAACCAGTTTGAGCTTGCACCTATCTATGAGGAATGTAACTTGGCTGTTGACCACAACATGCTTGTTATGTCGCTCATGCGTAAGATTGCACGTAACCATGGTTTCAGGGTGTTGCTTCATGAAAAACCTTTCAAGGGTGTGAACGGTTCTGGTAAGCATAACAACTGGTCGCTTGGTACTGATACAGGTGTGCTGCTGATGGCTCCGGGTAAGACTTCGGAAGAAAATCTGCGTTTCATCACATTCGTTGTCAATACATTGATGGCCGTTTATCACCACAACGGATTGCTCAAGGCATCTATCATGAGTGCAACAAACTCTCACCGTCTTGGAGCACACGAAGCTCCTCCAGCAATCATTTCTTCATTCCTCGGTTCTCAGTTGAGTAAGGTGCTCGACCATATAGAAGAAAGCAAGGCAGACGAGTTCATGTCATTGAGCGACAAGTTGGGATTGAAGCTTGACATTCCTCAGATTCCGGAACTGCTGATAGATAATACAGACCGTAACCGTACTTCGCCATTCGCATTTACAGGAAACAGATTCGAGTTCCGTGCTCCGGGTTCTGAATCTAACTGTGCAAGTGCAATGATAGCATTGAACACTGCTGTGGCAGAACAGTTGATGATATTCAAGAAGGAAGTTGACGAGCTTATCGAAAAGGGTGAACCTAAGATGTCGGCTATACTTCAGACTATCCGCAAGTATATAACTATATGCAAGCCTATACGTTTCGACGGTAACGGATATAGCGACGAATGGAAAGAAGAGGCAAAACGTCGTGGTCTGGACTGTGAGACCAGCTGTCCTCTGATATTCGACAACTACATGAAGCCTGAAACTATCAAGATGTTTGAGTCAACAGGCGTCATGAACCGTAAGGAATTGGAAGCGCGTAATGAGGTGAAATGGGAAATGTATGTAAAGAAAATCCAGATTGAAGCCCGTGTGCTCGGCGATCTGGTTATGAACCACATCGTTCCTGTAGCTACTGAATACCAGACAAAACTTGTAGATAATGTCTATAAGATGAAGTCAATCTTCTCTGATGATGAGGCTAACAGTCTTTCGGCTGAGAATATAGCTATCATCAAGGAAATAGCTGAACATACAGCATATATCAAGGAAAACGTTGACGCTATGGTTGAAGCCCGTAAGGTAGCCAACAGAATAGAGTCTATCCGCGAAAGAGCCATTGCATACCATGACAATATCGCTCCTATGCTGGAACTTATCCGCTATCATATCGACAAGCTGGAACTTATTGTCGATGACCGTATGTGGACACTTCCTAAATATAGAGAGTTGTTGTTTATAAGATAAAAACAGAATGTCATGAAGCGTATCATCAATTATATATGGCCTGTCCTCTTATGTTTCGGCATTGGCTTTGCTGCAAGCAGGCTTCAGTCTGAGTCCATGATGGAGTGGTACCCTAATCTGAATAAGTCAGCTCTGACTCCGCCAAATATAGCATTTCCTATTGCATGGTCGGTTATATACCTGCTGATGGGGCTTTCATTGGGAAGAGTATTGAACAGAGGAGACAAGAAAAGTACTGTAATCTGGATGGTTCAGCTTGTGTTTAATTTCCTTTGGAGCATATTGTTCTTCACTATGCGTATGCCTTTCTGGGGATTTATAGATATATTGTTGCTTGACGCTTCTGTTGTATATTTTATGATATCCGTAAGTAAGAAGGATAAACCATCTCTGTATATGTTTATACCTTATATACTATGGTTGGTTATAGCTACTTATCTGAATGGATATATACTGATCAATAATTGACATTACCTCTATAAAATGAAAATTCCGGAACAGACTTTATCAGGTTTGTTCCGGAATTTTTTTGTTTCAATATCTGCCCACAGTTGTCAGCAGAAGGTAGTGTTAGGGTATAATTTACAGTTTTCCTTTCTCGTCAAGATAAGAATCCTTGAATCCCAGGAAATATAACACTCCGTCCAGTCCTATTGTGTTGATGGACTGTTCGGCATTTTCCACAACCTTAGGTTTGGCGTGGAATGCTATGCCAAGTCCGGCAGTAGAAAGCATAGGCAGGTCATTTGCTCCGTCGCCCACTGCTATTGTCTGCGCAATGTCAACTTTTTCTACCTGTGCCAGCAGTCTGAGCAGTTCGGCTTTTCGTTTTCCGTCAACTATTTCGCCCAGATACCTTCCGGTGAGTTTTCCGTTCTCTATTTCAAGCTCGTTGGCATATACATAGTCTATTCCGAATTTACGTTTCAGGTATTCTCCAAAGTATGTAAATCCTCCGGAAAGTATGGCTATCTTGTAGCCGTAATGTTTCAGCACGAACATAAGCCTTTCCACACCTTCCGTTATAGGCAGGTTTTCTGCTATTTCTTTCATCACGCTTTCGTCAAGCCCTTTAAGCAGTGCCACCCTCTCTGTAAAACTTTCCTTGAAATCTATCTCACCACGCATAGCACGTTCGGTTATGGCTTTTACCTGTTCGCCTACACCGGCACGTTCTGCCAATTCGTCTATACATTCGGTCTGTATCAGTGTAGAGTCCATATCGAAGCAGATAAGTCTTCGCATACGGCGATACATATTGTCAAGCTGCAATGAGAAGTCCATTCCCATCTCGCTGCTCAGTTTCATCAGGCTGCGCTGCATTTCCACTCTGTTCTTCGGATTTCCTCTCACTGAGAATTCTATACAGGATCTCACGCTTGCCTTTTCTTCATCAAGTGGCACACGTCCTGTGAGACGTTTTATTGAGTCGATGTTCAGTCCCTGTTCAGCTATGATTTTTGTTGCGGCAGAAATCTGTTTCGCTGTCAGCCGTCTGCCCAGTATTGTGATTATGTATCTGTTCTTTCCCTGCATTGAAACCCAGTTTTCGTATTCTTCTACAGATACCGGGTAGAATCGTATGTTTACACCCAGTTCCGATGCTTTGAACAGGAGTTCCTTCATTATGTTTCCCGATTCAGTTTCCTTGCTCTTGAACAGTATTCCCAACGAAAGTGTCTGGTGTATGTCTGCTTGACCTATATCCAGTATTGTTACATCATATTTTGATAATATTTCCGTTACTGAAGCTGTAAGTCCCGGACGGTCGATGCCTGTTATTCTTATTAGTGTCAGCTCTGTGTTCATAATGTTTTGACAATATGTATTTGTTTTTTATAATGCAATTCTTCTGAGTCTTATGCGCAGGTTTGAAAGTTCCGTATCGTCATTTTCCGAAGGTAGCCCTGTTTGGCGTACGGTCAGTTTGTGGTTTTTCTTTTTGCTTGTTTCCTGTAGTGTAAAATCCTGTTTGTAAATAGTCTGCTCTTTAGACGGACAGAGAATGTAACTTATGTTCTTTTCGAACCTGTTGTATATTCTCATTACTATTTGGTTATTCCCTTTTTTTAGTGGCAGAAGTACTTTTTCTGTTCTGAACTTGCATCCGTAAGGGTTCAGATGTTTCATTATAGATTTTCCGTTCAGATAAATCTCTATACCGTTTCCGGCTCCTGCATCTATTATTATATTCTGTTCCCTAGGCGATTCGATGTTTTGCATCACATAATATGTATCTTTAGGCTTAGCGTCAAATGTATGTTTGCCTATGGTAATTTCCTTCCATGCAGAGTTTTCGACAGGCGGATTTTTAATGTCTGTCATTATGGTGTGGGGTGCATGGAACATTTTTTCGTCAGGACCACAGATGTATTGTTTGCCCCAGACTATTCCGTCGGTAGCAGTGAGAGAAGACGGTTTACCATTGTTCAGTGTGACATTATAAGTCTTTCCGTCAAGCACTATTTCTATTTTCTTTCCTTTTTCCTGTTCTGTATATAATAACTCAAGCTGTTTTAGCATCAGCTGTTCGAAGTACCATGAATATTTTACAGTGCTTCTATACGTACTGCCGAAATCAAATCCGGAAATGCTGTAAAGAGGTATGGCATTATGCTGTTTCAGGGTTATTGCCCTTATCGCTTCAGGTTGTTGGTCAAGTATATCCTGTTTGAATTTTAGAGTGAGCACATTTATAGTCTTTCCTTTGTATGCCGATGCAGGTATTGCAATATCTATAAGACCGTTTTTCTGAATACAAGTGGCCAGTTTGCCGTCGGCTCTTTCCAGTTCGTATTCAGGCATATACATTTTTATTTTTCCGTCCTTAGGATATTTGCCGGACAAAATGAAATACAGCATATTGTCTTTCCTTGTAACAGTTCCCCAGTCGAATTTATCAAAAAAAGGAGTACGTGAGGTTCCGTATATCGCAAAGCTGTTTTTTTTCAGCCAGTCTCCTATATTATTGATTATTTCTTTATCATAAGCATATATCTGGCAATTCTTGTCCAGATGCATGTTTAGTATGAACCCACCTCCATATGATACTGCCTCTGCTATTTTCTGTATTATTCTTTTGGCGTCAGACTGTGCGTTGTCTGTTTCGAAATATGATGTATGAAAAGATAGGGAAGAGTCGTATCTCCAGTCGCATTCTAAAAAATCTTTTTGAAAATGATATTTAAGGATATTGCAAAAGTCATAATATCCATTTCCGGCATCATTGCTTACCATACAGTCCTGTTGCAGCTTGTGTATCAGAGTGTATAGCTCTTTACTCTCTTCCGGGGATCTGGTTCCCATATCGAAGTTGATTTCCGATATTTTCCCATACTTGGTAATTAACTCGGTTATTTGTTTTTTTATGTGTCCGTTCAGCTTTTCTGATGTAGGATATCCGTTATTATCATGCTTTTCTGAAATAGGAAAATAAATTCCGAATTGTATTTTCCTTTTGCTGCATGCCATGCTAAGTTCCTTTATAATATCCCTGTGGTTATATTTATGATAGCATGAGTTATTGTCTGTTGACGTATTGAATAAATACATATTTCCGATTTTGGCTGGAGATATGATGGTGCGTATTCCTGATTTTGCAGCGAATGCCACTATGGAATCTGCATTGAACTTGGCATAATTGAAATCTATTCTGGCTCCATCTCCTTTGGTGCCTTTTGGCACAAGGAAATTAATTTTCATTGCAATCTTGTTGTCTTGCCAGACTTTTGAAGCACTTTCCGAAACCTGTGCGGAAACACAGTTTATGTATATTAACAGTAGAGAGAATATGGATAAGATACGTATCTTCATAATATATAATGATATAATGATGAGCAAAGATAATCACTTCTTTTGTGATATGCTAACTTTTCATTAATTTTGCCGCTCGTATTTATAACTATCATTAAAAAACTAAAAAAGACAATGAAAAAACTGTTTATATCAATCATCATTTGTATGATAACAGCGATTGTGGGTGCACAGAATGTTCAGTTACATTATGACTTCGGTAGTTCGATTTATGACTCTCAGAGTACAAGAGCTAAGGTTACTACTACAGTTGAAATGTTCAAGCCAGACAGATGGGGTAGTACATTCTTCTTTGTGGATATGGATTACACAAACAAGGGTGTAACCGGTGCATACTGGGAAATTGCCCGTGAATTGAATTTCTGGGGTGGACCATTCTCTGCACACGTGGAATATAACGGTGGAGTTAATGGAATAAAGAACGCTTACCTCTTGGGTGCTACTTATACATGGAACAATGCTGATTTTACAAAAGGATTTACTTTTACTCCTACTTATAAAATCATTCAGAAAAATCCAAAACCACACAATTTCCAGTTGACAGCTACATGGTATCTGCATTTTTGCAAGGGTAAATGTACATTCTCAGGATTTGCTGATTTCTGGAAAGAAAAACATCAGGATTTCGAAAAAGGCGAGGAACATAACTTTACTTTCATAACAGAACCACAGTTCTGGGTGAATTTGAATAAGTTTGATAAGGTAGCAGATGATTTCAATTTAAGCGTTGGTACTGAGTGGGAAATCTCTTCAAACTTCGGTATTATGAACGGTTGGAAATGGATGCCTACTTTGGCAATGAAATGGTCATTCTAATTTTGTAATTCTTAAAAATAAGGAAATATCATGTTAGAAAAACTTTTCGGATTCGACAGGAATGTTACCCGTGTACGTACTGAGGTATTGGCAGGTATCACAACATTCCTTACAATGGCATATATCCTTGCCGTTAATCCAAACATCCTTAGTGCCACAGGTATGGATAAGGGTGCTTTGTTCACAACAACAGTTGTTGCTTCTGCTTTTGCCACACTGCTGATGGCATTCTATGCAAAGTTGCCTTTCGGACTTGCTCCGGGTATGGGACTTAACGCTTTCTTTGCCTATACAGTGTGTCTTACTATGGGATATACATGGCAGTTTGCTCTTACTGCGGTATTGATTGAAGGTCTTATCTTTATATTATTGACAGTTACAAACCTGCGCGAAAAGATTGTTGACGCGATACCTGTCACATTGAAGAACGCCATCGGTGCCGGTATAGGTCTGTTCATCTCTTTCATCGGATTGCAGAATGCGGGAATCATCGTAAACAACGATGCTACGCTTATCAGCATGGGAAATATCACTTCAGGTACAGCTTTGCTTGGAATGATAGGTCTGGTTGTTACTTCACTTCTTTTGGTTAAGGGAGTAAGAGGTGCGTTGCTTTTTGGTATCCTTATTACAACACTTATTGGTATTCCTATGGGTATCACAAAGTTTGACGGTATATTCAGTACACCTCCATCAATAGAACCTATCTTCTGGCAGTTTGAATGGCACAATATATTCACAAAGGAAATGATTGTAGTGGTATTCACATTCCTGTTTGTGGATATGTTTGATACCATCGGAACATTGGTAGGTGTGACTACTAAGGCCGGAATGATGGACAAGAACGGTAAGATTCCTCATCTGAAACAAGCTTTCATGGTAGATGCCATAGGTACTACTGCCGGTGCAATGCTTGGAACAAGTACTATCACTACATTCGTGGAAAGTGCTTCAGGAGTAGGAGAGGGTGGTAGAAGCGGTCTTACTTCATTTGTAACAGCTGTCTGCTTCCTGCTTTCATTGTTCTTTGCTCCTTTCTTCCTTTCTGTTCCGGGAGCTGCTACAGCGCCTGTATTGATACTTGTAGGTCTGATGATGATGTCTTCAGTACTTAAAGTCAATTTTGCTGATTATTCTGAAGCTATCCCTGCATTTATCTGTATCATCTTCATGCCTCTTGCTTACAGCATTTCAGACGGTATCGTACTAGGTATGATAAGCTATGTTCTTATTAATCTGCTTACAGGTAAGTATAAGAAACTTACAATCGGTATGTATATACTGGCTGCAATATTCGTATTGAAATTCTTTGTTTGATAAATAAACTTAGATAGATATTATATTAGGAGGGTGTGTCAAAATGCATGCCCTCTTTTTTTTATGACAAAGAGGGTGTGTCTTTTATGTATTCACTGTATGTTCATTAATCCGAATTTAGGATTTGCAAAATAAAACTGTTATCTTTGTGTCTAAGATTAAAAATCAGTCAGTCATGAGCAAACTTTATCCTATAGGCATACAGAATTTTGAGGATTTACGAAAGAAAGATTATATTTATGTTGACAAAACAGCATTGATATATCAGTTGATAAGTACCGGAAAGTATTATTTTCTCAGCCGTCCTCGCCGTTTTGGCAAGAGCCTGCTTATATCTACTCTCGAAGCGTATTTCTCAGGCAAACGCGAACTTTTTGCCGGGCTGGAGATGGAAAAACTGGAGAAGGATTGGATAGAGTATCCTGTGTTGCATCTTGACCTGAATACGCAAAAATATGACAGTGTAGAAAAGCTTGAAGGTATTCTTAATGACGCTTTGTGCAGATGGGAAGATATTTATGGTAGCAGGGAAAGTGAAACCAGTCTGTCTTTACGATTTCAGGGAATAATCCGCAGAGCTGCCGAAAAGACCGGACATAACACTGTCATTCTCATAGACGAATACGACAAGCCTATGCTTCAGGCCATAGGCAATCCTGAACTTCAGACTGAATATCGTAATACCTTGAAAGCTTTCTATGGAGCATTGAAGTCGTGCGACGGATACATACAGTTTGCCATGCTCACAGGTGTGACAAAATTCGGAAAAGTAAGTGTGTTCAGCGATTTGAACAATCTGATGGATATCTCCATGATAAACCGTTTCTCTGAAATATGCGGAATAACTGAAGAGGAATTACACAGATATTTTGACGATGATATTCACACTCTGGCCGAGAAACTTGGAACAGGTTATGAAGAGACTTGCGCACGCCTGAAACTGAATTATGACGGTTATCATTTCAGCTTTAAGTCACCTGGATTGTATAATCCTTTCAGCATTCTTAATACCTTTGCCAATATGCAGATAGATAATTACTGGTTTGCTACCGGTACACCAACATATCTTGTGGAACTGATGAAGCAGCATAACTACAATGTTGAGGAGATAGAGGATATAGTGACCAGCGGTCCTGTTCTTGATTCCATAGATGCGGCATCCACTGACCCTGTTCCTGTAATCTATCAGAGCGGTTATCTGACAATAAAGGGCTATAATGAAGAGTTCGAGAACTACACTCTCGGTTTTCCTAACCGTGAGGTTGAGCAGGGCTTTTTCCGTTTCCTTCTTCCCAATTATGCCTCTGTCAGCGTAACAAAATCTCCATACGAGATCCAGCGTTTTGTAGAGGAAGTCCGCAAAGGTGATGTGGATTCTTTCCTGAGCCGCCTGCAGACTTTCTTTGATGATATACCATACGAACTTGCTCCACGCGACCGTGAAGTGCACTATCAGAATATTCTCTACATAGTGTTCAAGCTTATGGGATTCCATGCAGAAGTGGAATATCATACATCGCGCGGACGAGTTGACCTCGTGCTGAAAACCTCTGACTATATCTACGTGATGGAATTCAAACTTGATGGAACAGCCGAGGAAGCAATGGCTCAGATAGACGCGAAAGGGTATGCCTCTGCATTTGCTGCCGACGGAAGAAAAGTTGTCAAGGTTGGGGTGAATTTCAGTTCCGAGACAAGAACTATAGACAGGTGGATAATAGCCTGACTTTATTTGAGTGAAATATTGCCGATATCGGCAAAAAATGTATCTTTTTCATGAATTTTATTATATAAATTTGCCGATAGATTAGTATATTAAATTAGTATTTGATAAAGTAATAAAAATCCGGCCTTTAAATGCTGTTTAAATAGTATTTAATAACCATTTAAACAGCATTTAATGACCGGATAATTTATTGTCTAACTTATAATATATTACTCTTCAGTTTCCATCAACAGTTCCATAACCTGACAAGCAGATTTTGCTACTGATGTACCGGGACCGAAGATAGCCATAACGCCTGCTTTATAGAGGAAGTCATAGTCCTGAGCAGGGATTACACCACCTGCGAATACAAGTATATCTTCGCGGCCGAGTTTCTTCAGCTCGGCGATAATCTGTGGGATAAGAGTCTTATGACCAGCCGCAAGTGAAGAAACACCTACTGCATGAACGTCGTTTTCCACTGCATCGCGTGCTGCTTCTTCCGGAGTCTGGAACAATGGTCCCATGTCAACGTCGAAACCGCAGTCGGCGAAACCTGTTGCTACAACTTTTGCACCACGGTCGTGTCCGTCCTGACCCATTTTGGCAATCATTACACGTGGGCGGCGACCTTCTTTCTTCGCAAATTCTTCTGTCAGTTCGCAAGCTCTTGCGAAATCTGCATCTTTCTTACTTTCTGATGAATACACGCCTGATATTGTTCTGATTATTGCTTTATAACGTCCTACTACCACTTCACAAGCATCTGAGATTTCTCCCAATGTAGCGCGAACTCGTGCTGCCTCTACTGCTAGTTCAAGCAAGTTGCCCTTACCTGTCTTCACGCATTCGGTGATTGCTGCAAGAGCCTTGTCAACTTCAGCCTGGTTACGGCCTTCCTTCAAGCGGCGGAGGTTTTCAATCTGTTCCTGACGAACGGCAGTGTTATCCACTTCGAGGATATCAATTGGGTCTTCTTTTTCAAGACGGTATTTGTTTGTACCAACGATAGTCTGTTCGCCAGAGTCGATACGTGCCTGAGTGCGGGCTGCAGCTTCTTCGATACGCATCTTAGGAATACCTGTTTCGATAGCCTTGGCCATACCGCCCAAACGTTCGATTTCCTGAATGTGTTCCCAAGCTTTGTGAGCAAGTTCGTTTGTAAGAGCCTCAACATAGTAAGAACCGCCCCATGGGTCAACGTTCTTGCATATCTGAGTTTCTTCCTGGATATAAATCTGAGTGTTACGTGCGATACGTGCAGAGAAATCTGTTGGAAGTGCGATGGCTTCGTCAAGTGCGTTTGTATGCAGTGACTGAGTGTGACCAAGAGCGGCAGCCATAGCTTCGATACAAGTACGGCCTACGTTGTTGAACGGGTCTTGCTCTGTTAGCGACCATCCTGAAGTCTGTGAGTGAGTACGCAATGCCAGTGACTTAGGGTTCTTAGGATTGAACTGTTTTACAATCTTGGCCCAAAGCATACGAGCGGCACGCATCTTGGCAATTTCCATGAAATGGTTCATACCGATAGCCCAGAAGAACGAGAGGCGAGGAGCAAAGGCATCGATGTCGATACCTGCAGCTACACCGGCACGGAGATATTCAAGACCGTCGGCAAGAGTATAAGCCAACTCGATGTCTGCTGTAGCACCTGCTTCCTGCATGTGGTAACCTGAGATAGAGATTGAGTTGAACTTAGGCATCTTCTGTGAAGTATATTCGAAGATGTCAGAGATAATCTTCATTGAGAATGCTGGTGGGTAGATATATGTGTTACGCACCATGAACTCTTTAAGGATATCGTTCTGGATTGTACCTGCCATTTCTTCAAGTTTTGCACCCTGTTCAAGTCCGGCATTGATGTAGAAGGCCATAACTGGAAGTACCGCACCGTTCATGGTCATTGATACGGACATCTTGTTCAATGGAATACCGTCGAACAGAACCTTCATGTTTTCTAGCGAGCAGATAGATACTCCGGCTTTACCTACATCGCCCACTACACGTGGATGGTCAGGGTCGTAACCGCGGTGAGTAGGAAGGTCGAATGCCACAGAAAGACCTTTCTGTCCTGATGCAAGGTTACGGCGATAGAATGCGTTTGATTCTTCGGCTGTAGAGAATCCTGCATACTGGCGGATAGTCCAAGGACGGAAAGTGTACATCATTGAGTAAGGGCCACGAAGATAAGGAGGGATACCTGCAACATAGTCAAGGTGTTCCATTCCCTCAAGGTCTTCTTTTGTATAGACCGGTTTTACCTGAATCTGTTCCGGTGTTCTCCAATTGGCTTCGATGCCATTGGCTTTCTGCCATTCCATACCGTTCTTAGGCTGGAATCCGGCATATATATCGATGTTTTTGAAATTCGGTTTCATAGTTATTTAATTCCTAACTTTTCGTTATACTCTTTTAAAGTTTCCAATACGTTGCAGCGAACGTGTATGAAGTTCTCTATACCTGCAGCTTTCAGGTCGTCCATGCATGCCGGAGCACCTGCCACGATATACATAGCGCGTCCGTCGAGTGCCTTGAATGCAGGGATTGCGTATTCTGCATATTCGTCATCGCTTGAACACATCACTACGATGTCAGCATTAGCCTTCATTGCAGCTTCCACACCTTCTTCTACTGTAGCAAAGCCGAGGTTGTCGATAACTTCATATCCGGCACATGCAAGGAAGTTGCAAGAGAACTGTGCACGGGCCTGACGCATAGCAAGGTTACCGATAGTAAGCATGAATGCTTTAGGACGCTTGCCTGAGTGTTCTGTCTGCAGACGAAGAACTTCGAATTCGCTTGCAGCGCGTGACTTGTCAAGAGCCATATAAGGAGTTTCTTCTGTTCCGTGGCTGCATCCGCAGTTGCACTTGCATTCTTCAGGAGTCTTTTCGCCTGCCATTTCAGTGAAGTTAGGATACTGGTTTGTACCGAGGAGTATCTCCTTGCGTTTTGAAACAGCCTCATGACGAGCCTTGTTGCTGGCATTTACAGTTTCCTGTACCTTGTTAGCTTTTACAGCTGCAAGGAAACCGCCTTCGTCTTCTGTAGCCAGGAACAGGTTCCATGCCTGCTGAGCAATAGAAGCAGTCAGGTTCTCGATATAATATGAACCGGCAGCAGGGTCAACTATACGGTTGAGGTGAGATTCTTCCTTGAGCAATAACTGCTGGTTGCGTGCCAGACGTTCTGAGAATTCGTTAGGAGTTTCGTAAACACTGTCGAAAGGAGTCACTGTGATAGAGTTTACACCTGCCAGAGCAGCACTCATGGCTTCAGTCTGAGTACGGAGCAGATTTACATGAGCATCGAAAAGTGTAAGGTTGAATTTGGATGTTTCAGCATGTGCAACCATCTTGCAAGCGCAGTAGCAAGTACCGTCTGCACCAGTGTTAGAACAGTCTTTACGAGGACATTGAGGATTATATTCTTTTACGATGTTAGCCCAAAGCATACGAGCGGCACGGAATTTTGCGATTTCCATGAAATAGTTTGAGCTGATACCGAAGTTGAATTTTATTTTCTTTGCGGCTAGAGCTGCTGGAACGCCTGCCTCTACCATCTGATTAAGATATTCATTACCCCAAGAGAGTGCATATCCCAATTCCTGATAAATATATGCACCGGAATTATTAAGGTCAACACAGTTTACGGTAATGCAACGGAATTTTGGATATTCTGCCAAAACCTCAACAAGTTTCTTTGCGTTGGCAATAAGTCCGCTTCTGTCTTTGCCTTTGCCTAACATCTTGCTGATAGGGTCGAAGTTGACAGAACCCTGCAAACTCTTAGGATCGTATCCTTTTTCCTTGAAATAAGCTACAAGTAATTCTGCCAGTTCTACTGTATGTCCCTGACATGTAGAGAAGTTCAGTTCTACGCAGTCACAGCAGATGTCTTTCAGCAGTGTAGCTATATATTCGGAACTTAAATCAGATGCCTTTACTTTAAATCCAAGTGAATCAACGCCTTTGTTTAGCAAGTCCAGAGCCTTGGCATTTGCTTCAGTCGGATCAATGACTTTTATATCCTGACGTATGAACCAAGTATTGTCGTCTTTTTTTATTCCTCTTACGTATGGGAATTCTCCGGGAAGTCCTTCTGTTGTTTTCAGTCCTTCAAGATCTTCTTTGCGGTAAAAAGGTTTAACTTTAAATCCTTCGTTGGTTTTCCATACCAACTTCTTTTCAAAATCAGCGCCTTTAAGGTCAACTGTAATCTTATCCAACCATTCCTGTGTGCTTACGGAAGGGAAATCGGAAAAGAGTTTTTCTTTACTATCTGCCATAGTTGATTAGGTTTATATAAATAGGTTATATTAAAGATTCGTACTTCATAGTTCAAGTACCTTTTAAGGCAAAGATACAAATTTCTTGTTATCTCGTGCATTTTCGGGTAAGAAATACACTTCATATAAACATTTATTTTATAAAACGGAATGATTTTTTATAGTATTGTAATGTCTGTGTGGCAAAAAAAACTTTCATAATAATTACTTTTGAGGCTTATAATTTGACACCTTATTATTTTTTAACTACTTTTGTTGCAAATTATTTATGTGTTATTTTAAAAACTATGAATTGGTTAAGTGATTTGTTATTCAATCCCGATTCAATAGCCCACATAGTTGCTCTTTATGCCTTTGTTATAGCAGTGGGTGTGTTATTGGGAAAGATTAAGATCTTCGGTATTTCGCTGGGGGTCACATTTGTCTTGTTCGTAGGTATTCTGGTTGGACATTTTGGATTTACCGGAAATACCTCCATTCTTAATTTCGTGCAAGACTTCGGGTTAATTTTATTTGTGTTCTGTATTGGTCTTCAGGTTGGACCATCTTTCTTCTCTTCTTTTAAGAAAGGCGGTATAGCCATGAATATGGTTGCTGTAGGCATAGTGGCGCTGAACATAGCTGTAGCCTTGATACTGTACTTTGCACTTCAGGGTAGGGTAGATATACCTATGATGGTAGGTATTCTATGTGGAGCCGTAACCAATACTCCTGGTCTTGGTGCCGCAAATGAAGCTTTGACTCAGATTAATTATAACGGACCTCAGATAGCAATGGGATATGCTTGTGCTTATCCGTTGGGAGTGATGGGTATTATCTTATCTATGATTCTCATACGTATAATCTGCAGGATAGATTTAAATAAGGAAGAGGAGGAAATCAAGCGTGGTGAAGAAGCCAATCCTCATCTGAAACCTTTCTTCCTCAATCTGGAGGTTCATAATGAAGCTTTGCAGGGTAAGACAGTTTTGCAGGTACGTAATTTCCTTGCTCGCGACTTTGTTTGTTCCAGAATAATGAAAAGCGACGGTTGCGTATATATTCCTACTGCAAACACTGTTTTGGAACTTAACGACAAGATGTTCATTGTATGTGCCGAAGATGATTCGGAGGCTATTATAACATTCATTGGCCCTCAGGTTCAGAATGTTGACTGGGAGGCTCAAGGCAAAACAGACAAACCGATGGTGTCACGCCGTATTCTTGTCACTCAGTCCAACATTAACGGTAAGACACTTGGTGAATTGCATTTCAACAGTATGTATGGAGTAAACGTCACTCGTGTTAACCGTTCAGGTATGGACCTTTTCGCATCACGCCAGTTGACTCTACAGGTGGGTGACCGTGTGATGGTTGTAGGTCCGCAGGATGCAGTGGAACGTGTAGCCGGTTTGCTGGGAAATCAGTTGAAGCGTCTTGACCATCCTAACATTGTTACCATATTTATAGGTATTCTTTGTGGTATTCTGTTCGGTAGCCTTCCTTTTGCAATTCCGGGAATACCTACCCCTATCAAGTTAGGTCTTGCCGGTGGTCCGCTTATCATTTCCATACTTATAGGTCGTTTCGGACATAAGGTAAAACTTGTTACTTATACTACAATGAGTGCCAATCTGATGCTTCGTGAAGTAGGCTTGGCCTTGTTCCTTGCCAGTGTAGGTATTAAGGCAGGCGGAAGTTTCGTACAGACAGTTGTAGAGGGCGATGGGCTTCTTTATGTAGGTATAGGTTTCCTTATCACTATAATACCTCTTATTATCATGGGTATTGTAGCCCGCTGGAGACATAAACTCAACTATTATACACTGATGGGACTTATTGCAGGTAGTAATACAGACCCACCAGCACTGGCATACGCAAACCAGGTGTCAAGCAATGATGCTCCTGCCGTAGGATATTCTACAGTATATCCGTTGAGTATGTTCTTGCGTATTCTTACGGCCCAGTTGCTTATATTGCTTATGGCATAATATTAATTTTATATGAAATGTGTGTTGGCAAGTGGATAAGGACAATATCCCCGTCTGCTTGCCAATTTATTTTGTAATTGCAGTTCAACTCAAAAACTTATAAACTCACAAACTAAAAACTTTTAATTATATGATTTCAGTAGATGGATTGACCGTTGAATTTGGCGGTACCACCTTGTTTAGTGACATTAGTTTTCAGATCAATGAGAAAGACCGTATAGCCCTTATGGGAAAGAACGGAGCCGGAAAGTCAACCTTGTTAAAGATTTTGGCTGGGGTAAGGCAACCTACCCGTGGAAAAGTTACAGCACCTAAGGACTGTGTCATTGCATATTTACCACAGCATCTGATGACCGAAGATGGCAGAACCGTTTTCGAAGAAGCTTCGCAGGCTTTTGCCCATCTTCAGGAGATGGAAAAGGAGATAGAGGCAATGAACAATGAGCTGGCCACAAGAACAGACTATGAAAGCGATTCATATATGGCTCTTATAGAGAAAGTGGCTGCCATGAGCGAAAAGTTCTATGCCATAGACATGACTCACTTCGAAGAAGATGTAGAGAAGGCTCTCCTTGGTCTTGGGTTTATGAGAGAAGATTTCAACCGTCCTACGAGTGATTTCAGCGGTGGATGGCGTATGCGTATAGAGTTGGCAAAACTTCTTCTTCAAAATCCGGATGTATTGTTGCTTGACGAGCCTACAAACCATCTTGACATCGAGTCTATACAGTGGCTTGAAGAGTTCCTGATCAACAGTGCTAAGGCTGTAATCGTTATAAGCCACGACCGTAAGTTTGTTGACAATATCACTACACGTACCATTGAAGTCACTATGGGGCGTATATACGACTATAAGGTGAACTACTCCCAGTATCTTGTTCTGCGTAAGGAACGTCGCGAACAGCAGATGAAGCAGTACGAAGAACAGCAGAAGATGATTCAGGAAACTAAGGATTTCATTGAGCGTTTCAAGGGTACATACAGTAAGACACTCCAGGTACAGAGCCGTGTGAAGATGTTGGAGAAGCTTGAACTGATAGAGGTTGACGAGGAAGATACATCGGCGTTGAGGCTTAAGTTTCCTCCTTCACCACGCAGTGGAAGCTATCCTGTGATAATGGATGGAGTAGGAAAGACATACGGCGACCATGTGGTGTTCCGCAATGCCACTCTGACGATAGAACGTGGCGATAAAGTGGCTTTCGTAGGTAAGAACGGTGAAGGTAAGTCAACCCTCGTGAAATGTATAATGAATGAGATAGACCACGAAGGTACACTTACTCTCGGTCATAACGTACAGATAGGATACTTCGCACAGAACCAGGCTTCTCTTCTTGACGAAAATCTTACGGTGTTCCAGACTATAGACGATGTGGCTAAAGGCGAAATCAGAAACAAAATCAGGGACCTGCTTGGAGCATTTATGTTTGGTGGTCCGGAAGAATCAATGAAGAAGGTCAAGGTCTTGTCCGGTGGTGAACGTACCCGTCTGGCTATGATTAAACTCCTGCTTGAACCGGTGAATCTGCTTATTCTTGACGAGCCTACCAACCACCTTGACATGAAAACCAAGGATATACTGAAACAGGCTCTCATGGATTTTGACGGAACTCTGATTGTGGTTTCCCACGACCGTGACTTCCTTGATGGACTCGTTACCAAGGTTTATGAGTTTGGTAACAAGAAGGTTAAAGAACACCTTTGCGGTATATACGAGTTCCTTGAGACTAAGAAGATGGAAAGTCTTCAGGAATTGGAAAAGAAGAAATAAAAAAAAATAAACGGCATAATCCAACAAGGATTTGCCGTTTATTTTTTAGAGCTTATGTACTATTAGAATTTTGAATATCCCGGGTTTTGTTCCATGTCAGGATTAAATACAAACTGGTCTTCTGGTATAGGCAGAACGCATTTTTCGTAGTTCCAGTCTATTTCCTTCACTGCGTTTTCCATATGTAGGTTTCCTGTTCTTGTAATTTTCATTCCGTTTCTTAAGACGTCAAAGAAACGGTGTCCTTCTCCCACAAGTTCTTTTCTTCTTTCTTCAAGGACTCTTTCCAGTGTATATTCGTCCATATCAACACTATTGTCAGGATTTCCTCTTGATACAATTTCGTTTAGATATTCCAATCCTTTATCTTTCTTTTCTCCTGTAAGTGTTAATGCCGCTTCGGCTGCTATAAGATAAAGCTCTGACAGGCGGAATACAACATAGTTGTTATACGATGCCGGTGTTGTATCATCACTACCCGGCCATTTCTTTAGCCAATATCTGGTAGCTTTATTATAGGTAACTTCTCCAATCAGTTGATATCTGACATCGTTTTTATCCTTGTTCATTAGTTCCATGAAGCTTTCTGTCAGGAACATTTCCTCATAGCCATACGGATGCATAAGATAAGCCAGTGAGTTTCTTCCTTCATTGTCGTCCGACGCGTTTGCTATTTCAAACAGTGATTCTGTTCCGAACTTTTCATCCAGATTCCATGATTTCAGGTATTCTTCGTTGGTATATAACCTGTATTCGTTACCTGTTTTCAATTCTTCAATCAGTTTGCTTGACACATTATATGCTTCTTCTTCGTTTCCCATATACAGGTACACTCTTGACAAAAGCATACGTGCGGCATATTGGTTCATCCTTCCATTCATTTTGTCTGTTGTCATGAGTGGAATAGCATCGTTGAGGGTTTTTATGATAAAATTATAGTCTTCGGCAACAGTTTTTCTTTCCGGATTTTCATCCAGTCCTATTGCTCTTTCTACTATTGGTGCACCCCATGAAGAACCGTTGTCTTTTGTATAAGGATATCCAAAACATCTTGTAAGATCAAAGTGGCATAAAGCAATCACAGCCAAAGCTTCTCCTTTAAGATACGCCAGATCTTCAGTGGTAGCGTCTTGTATTTTGTTGTTGTCTATTGCACTTACAATGTTCCATCCCTGACGTATAATATAATATGGCCTTCCCCACAGATATCCAGCACCAAGATTGTTTGCTCTATGATTGAACAGATAACAGTTGTTGCAATCTCGTCCGCTGTTGTATGAGCTCTGTATATCGTCTCCTTTCATGTCTCCATAAAAGAACATGGTTCCACCGTAATAGCCGTATGACGACATCAGGTCGTATAGTCCGTTAACTGCATTTTCAGTAGAACTGAATGAATCGAAAGCATTTTCTGTAGGTACTTTGTTGCTTGGGGTAGTGTCAAGGAAACTTCCGGTGCATGAGACCAAGCCTAATGACAGAACTAAAACTCCTGCCAGTTTTGAAATATATTTATGTCTTGTCATAATCAATTCTGTTAAATGTTTTTAGTTATAACTTAATGTCTAACCCGAAAGAGAATGTTTTCAATGGAGGTGTAAAGAAAGATACCACACCAGTCAGTTCAGGGTCGTATTGGTCGTATGCTGCCCATGTGAGCAGGTTTGTACCAGAGAAGAATATTCTTAGGTTACTGATACCAATGTTTTTCAACCATTCCTTTGGAGCTGAGATACCTAATGTAAGATTTTTAAGTCTCAGATGGTCTGTGCTGTGTATTCCTCTCGATGAATTCCAGTATCCGCCATATTCCTGTCCGTAAACGAATCTTGGCACATCTGTAATGTCTCCTGGTTCCTGCCATCTTCTTCTCAATTCTGTACTCTTGTTGTATTGGTAATAATATCCGTCATCCTGTATGGCGTACATTCCATTGTCGTAAGAGTGTCCACCAAGACTATAAGAAAGATTGAAGGACAGGTCTATGAATTTATAGTTGAATGTATTCATCAATCCACCTGATACTTTTGGATAAATGTCCACCAGTGGAATAGGGTTGGCGTCATTAGGGTCGTAAACAATGTTTTTTGAAAGATTTCCGTTTTCATCTTCCACATTGTCGTAATACATCGGCTTACCGTTGTCAGGATCTACACCCGCATATTCTCTTAAATAGAGTGTTCCGTAAGAAAGTCCTTCTTTTCTGATATACCTTCCGTCAGTGTACCATGAAAGGTCTGCCAGTTTTAATATCTTGTTTTTGTTGTGGCTCAGATTGAAAGAGGTGCTCCAGGAAAAATCACGTTTTTGTATGTTGTTTGTTCTTATTTCCAGTTCAACTCCCTTGTTCTGCATCTTGCCAATGTTGTCAATAACAGAACCGAAACCGCTAATTGAGTTAAGTTGTTTGTTCATCAGCAGGTCTTTGGTTATTCTGTTGTACCAGTCGATTGATATTGATATTCTGTTCAGGAAGCTTATATCCAAACCTAAATTGAGCGAATAGTTCTTTTCCCATGAAAGATTATTGTTTGCAATGTTGTCTTCCCATGGAGCCGGAAGTCCGTTGTAGAATGAACCGGTATTATATGTTCCCATGTAGCCATAATATGTGCTTGGAAGATTACCGTTCACACCATACGATGCTCTGATTTTCAAATCGTTCACAATGTTGCTTATACTGTTCATGAATTTTTCCTGCGATACTCTCCATGAGCCTGATACCGCCCAAAAGTTACCCCAACGTGTTTCTGGCGCCAGTCTTGACGAACCGTCGCGTCGGAAGCTAAGTCCTAAGTAATACTTGTCTGCATAACTGTAGTTACCGCTCGCAATATAAGAAAGCAGGGCGTCCTGCTGAATCATTTGTGATGCTGCTACCGGAACTGCACCATTGCTTAAACTTCCATTGGGAGACTGTCCGTAACCTTCAACTTCACCATACAAATCATTATAGGTGTATTTCATTATTTCGTATGCAAGAACTGCGCTCACGTTATGTTTACCAAATGTTCTGTTGAAGCTAAGATTGTTTTGTGAAGTGTATCTCAACCTGTCAGTCATCTGCATAAGTCCTTTACCATTGTATAATTTTCCATCAGTTCCTTCAGGAGAATAGAAATAGAAGTCTTTTGTGAGTGAGTAATCAACAGAAAATACTGTAGATATTTTCAAACCTTCAATGATATTGTATGCGGCTCTTCCGGACATCATACTTCTTACGATATTTGTATAATAATCATTTACTGAATTTTCGTATAAAGGATTGAGCCCGCCGTTAACCTGAAATCCTGTATGGTAAGTACCGTCTTCATTGTAAATAGGAATACTTGGATTAAGCTCTACTACTGAAGAGTACAGAGCACTGGCATAATAATATCCTTCCGGTGTTTGTTTGCTTTTTGTCCATGAGAATGATGCATTGGCTCCAAATTCAAAGTTGTTCCATTTGCTGTTTGCGTCGATACGGCCTGTAAGCCTGTCCATTTCTGAGTTAACCGAAACACCTGTCTGGTTAGTGTAACCGACACTGGCTATTATATTTGATTTCTCAGTTCCGCTACTTACCGAAACATTATAGTCCTGCTGATAGCCTTTTTTCATCAGTGCGTTGTACCAGTCTGAATATCCGTTTGCCGGTCTTGCAGCGTACTTGTCTATTTCCGAGTCCGCATATGATGTGGCGGTTTGCTGGTCAGCTCCATTTACCAGTTTGAAGTTAACCAATCCTTCATAAAGAAGATCTCTCCATTCTTCACCACCCATTAGCGGTCTGTAGTTATATGCCAGATCTGTAACACCGAACGATGCCTGCATGTTTACCTTCAGTTTTCCCTGGCTTCCCTTCTTTGTTTTTATAAGGATAACACCGTTAGCACCTTTGGCACCGTAAAGTGATGCAGACGCGGCATCTTTAAGTACGGTTATACTTTCTACGTCGGCAGGGTTTATAGTTTCCAGAATACCCATACCTCCTGTACTTGCTTCAGAAGTGAATGCGCTGAAATCATCTGATGAAACAGGTACCCCGTCTATTACATAAAGAGGCTCTGTTGATGCATTCATAGAAGCTATACCACGTATTCTTAAAGTCGATTTAGAGCCCGGTTGTGATGATGAACCGGATACTATACTAACTCCGGGCATATTTGATTCTATCATTTGTGCGACTGATGTTACAGGCAGTGATTCAAGCTTTTCTGTGTTTAGAACAGAGGCAGAACCTGTATATGTGGCTTTTTTGAAGTCTCCGTATCCGGTAACTACAATTTCGTCCATCATCTTGGAGTCTTCGTGCATAACTATATGTAAAGGACGGTTGTCCTTTATGACGACATTTGTGGATTTCATACCTACATAGCTGAAAATCAATGTGCTGTTTATGTCGGCATCTATATTGAATTTTCCGTCTATATCGGTGGTTACGCCTTTGGATGTCCCTTTTATAATGATTGAGACGCCTATAAGTGGTGTTCCGTTAGTATCAACTACTACTCCGGATATTCCTTGTTGTGTGACGGATGATAAAACAAGGTTTTCCGATCTGTTTTCTCCTGTCATGTTTCCCGGAATGAGTAAACATCCTATTAAGCCGAGGCAAATGTTTCTCTTTTTGTGTGGGAATTTAAACTCTTTTAATCCTTTCATAAGTCTCTCTTTTAAGTGTCTTTTTGCAAAAGTAGTAAATATTTGTAAAAGGTCAATATTTTGCTTAAAATAATTTCATTTATAATTTATTTTACTTGTATAAATGTTATAATGATACATTTTATATGTAAAATATGTCATATGGTATTATTGGTATTGTGTAGAATGATTTCATTTTGGTATATAATTAAAGGGTTGATGATGAATACTGAAATAATTTTGTTAGATTTGCATACATTTTAAAACTGATGTCATATGAAGCACATATTAATCATTGCGATGTCGTTGATGTCGCATTCGTTATTTTCGGAGACATTGCATTTCGCATGTTTCCCCTCTCTTTCGCCAAATGCAGGTGAAATATATTTTTCTTATGAAGGTGATATTTTTAGAGTAGGTGTAGAAGGTGGTACAGCCATGCGCCTGGTTTCATTGGGAGGGTATGAGAGTTATCCAAAAGTTTCTCCTGATGGGAAATATATAGCGTTTTCGTCAGATGTAAATGGAAATAATGACGTATATATTGTTCCTGTAGAAGGTGGCGAAGTTAAAAGACTTACATGGCATGAGGGTAGCGATACGCCGTCAGGATGGTCGCATGATTCGAAATATGTATATTTTGAAAGTAACCGTGCGAACATCAAGACCACGTATAAAGTTTCTGTAAATGGCGGTACGCCTGTAAGACTGGCAGAAGGATATTTCAATACTATGATAAACGTAACAGAAAACCCTGTTACAGGCGAGATGTATTTTAACGAATCAAATGAGAGCATTAAATTCCCTACCAGAAAAGGATATATTGGCGATCATAATCCGGATATAAAGTCGTGGAATCCTTCCATGAAAAAATATTCCGTACTTACCGATTATTATGGAAAAGATACATGGCCAATGGCTGATATGCTTGGAAACATGTATTATGTGTCCGACAGTTACAATAAAGAGTCAAACATTTTCAAGTATGATAAGCAGAATGGGTCATCACGTCTTACGTCTTTTTCACAGTCTGTACAATATCCGTCTATAAGTTACGATGGGTCAAAAATAATATTCCTGTATGAATATAAAATGACATGTCTTGATATTAAAAGTGGTAAAATAACAGTTCCGGAAATAAATGTGGCAGGTCATAAAACTATGTCGGAACGTGTTTTCAGTAATCAGAAGCTTGATTGTATTGATGTATCGCCAGACGGTAAGAAACTTGCTATGTCGATACGTGGTAAACTGTATATATCTGATGTTAAGTGCAAATATCTTAAACAGCTTGTGACACCGGATGACGAGCGTGTTTCAGAAGTTGTATGGACTGATAATAATACTGTTTATTATACCAGAACCAATAAAGGTTATCTTAATATATATAAGATTAAAGCTGATGGAACTGCTCCGGAATCGGAGGTGTATTCTGTAGATGCAAATATCAAGTCGTTTACGTTATCTCATAAACGTGATAAGATAGCTTTCATATGCGGCAGTGATAAGGTGATGGTGCTTGATATTCAAAAAAACAATGTTAAAAAGATAGCTGATGCTCAATTCTGGTCATTCCGTACTTTTGACATTAGTTTTTCTTTCGACGATTCTTTGCTGGCATTCGAGGCTATAAATCTTTTTGAGCCAGACATATATATTTATTCATTTGCAGACGATGAAGTGGTAAATTTGACAAAATCAGCCTCTGTTGAGGGTTCACCGTGTTTTTCTCCTGATGGAAAGAGTTTGTATTTTACTGCTAATATGTATGCATCATCTTTCCCGAGAGGAAATGTTTCTACTACACTGTACAAGCTTCCCTTGAGAAGATATAATTTAAGACCTTTTGAATCGGATGTGTATGACAGTCTGTTTGTGGATAAAGATAAAAAGATGAGTCATGTAAATATGATGGAAGAAAAAAACACCGTTGATTATGACGAGGTTTTCAGAAGATTGGAAAAGGTTGACGATGATGTCTGGAGTGCTTATACATGTCGTATGGAAAATGACAGCTGGCTCATATATTCGTCGGTTGGCAAGATGAAAGCGAATAAGATTTCAGATCCTTATTTTGAAACAAAAGAAATTGCGGAACTTAAGGCAGGAGGCCGGTTTATGATTTCCGGTAAAGAATTATATTATTTGCATCGGGGAAGTCTTTACACGGTTGATCTGAAGCAATATAAGGCAGATAAAATTGAAATAGAAAAGGAGGTTGAGAAGAATCTTTATGATGAATATAGACAGATATTCTATGAAGGATGGGCTGTTATGGAACAGAACTTTTATGATGTCAATTTCCACGGAGTTGACTGGAAAGGTAAAAGAGATTATTATGCTTCGTTTTTACCTTATATAAAAGAACGTTCTCATTTCAGAACATTGTTTAATGATATGCTTGGCGAACTGAATTCTTCTCATCTAGGATTTGTATCTAATGGAAGTGAGGAACAGAAACCTCAGACATCTTCTTGTACAGCCGAAACAGGAATTGTGTGGGATAATGTTCAGCCGTATCTGATAAACAGAATATTGACTGATTCTCCAGCCAACTGTGTAGATATTGATATCAGACCGGGAGACAGATTGGTTGCTGTTAATGGAGAAAGGGTAGAAGAAGACAGAAACCGTGAAGAATATTTCTCTTTTGCTACAAAGCCGTCTGAGATTAGTTTGTCTTTTGTACGTGCTGGAAATGAGTTTACAGTAAAACTTCATACTATAACGTATAATCAGCTAAAGGATATGTTATATACCGAATGGGAGGATAATTGCAGTGATAAGGTAGAAAAAATGACAAAAGGCAGAGTGTCGTATATTCATATGAGAGATATGAGTGATGCATCGCTTAAGTCTTTCCTCAGGGGTATTCATACAGATCTTGTGAATAAAGATGCGCTGATACTTGATTTGAGATATAATAACGGTGGAAACGTACATAAAGAGGTTATAGATGTTTTGAGGCAGCAGTCTCATTTCAACTGGAGCTACAGAGATTTTAAGCAGAACCCTCATCCTAACGCAACACCTTCGGACAAGCCTATTGTAGTTCTGATTAATGAGAGAAGTCTTAGTGATGCGGAGGTTACATCTAATGGTATAAAACAATTGGGTATAGCCAAACTTGTTGGTACAGAAACATACCGGTGGATTATATTTACATCCGGTGTGAGGTTTATGGACGGTTCAACATCACGTATGCCTGCGTGGGGATGTTATTCTTTGAGTGGTGATGATCTGGAAAAGACTGGTGTAGTTCCGGATATTTATGTAAGAAATACCTTTGAGGACAGGCTATTGGGCAGAGATCCACAACTGGAGGCGGCAATAAATGAGATAATGAAAGAACTGGGAAATAAATGAGTTTTTTCTTTGTATATAGTGAAAAAAATTAAAGTTTCATTTCTATATATTTTTTCTGAAAGTCATTATTTCAAAATATGAGTTATAATATTGGTTTCATGATATCTTTGTCTATATTTGCTATTGTATTAACCAGATAAATTTAAATATGAAACAGTTTGTTTTGTTATTACTATTGGTAATTTGTTCCTGTACAACAGGCGAACGTGATTTAAAAGGAAACTGGATTGAAGTTTTATCTCCGGATATGCCTTATGTGCAAGGCGTTTGTATTAAAGATAATGGTATAGCAGAGTCTATAGGAATGGAAACCTTGAAATATCATGGATGGGAGGAGCATGGTAACAAACTTATTCTGAATGGTGAAAGTATTGGTAACGGGCAGACAATATTATTTGCCGATACATTCGATATTATAAGTTTAAAAAATGATACTTTGGTATTGAAAGATAGAGACAGAATTGCTACTTACGCACGCTGCAATGGAGATGTAATGAAGAAAAGTACTTCAAGACAAGCATACGAAGGTTTTGAATGGAAAGAAATTTCCGGAGCCGGTTTGAAACTGATGGCTCAAAGTAATGACGATATAAGGCTGTTGGTTGATCCATTGCTTCCAGGTGTGGTTATGGTGAGAAACGGTGATGTTGCTCCTCACGCTTTAATCAGGATATTCCAGTTGAAGAATAAACGTATATACGACGTTATAGATATACTCTCAAGTTCCGCAGACTGGGATAAAAGTCAGACATGCAGGTTTGAAGAAACAGCGTCCGGCCGTAGTGGGGTACGCAGATATGTAATGCTTCCTGACGGTGATTATGCAGAGATGATAGACAGTATGAAGAAGCAGGAACCTGTTCCGAGTACGTGCAATGGTTGGGGAACGGGTAATAGCGGAATGAGATATTTTGAAATATTCGATAATGCTCCGGACAAGGCTATCTTTATGGAAATAGGTCAGGATGCACCGCTGTTTGATGAAAACAGTATCGAGTTGTGTGAAACTGAAACGGACTCAACCTCTATGGACTTGCTTTATACCATGGAAGGCGAATTGAGAATAGGGCATGAAGTGAGAGCATTTATTCCTTCCGGCAGCGACAGAGAGTTCTGGATTGTTGACAAGACCGGCCAGTTGCTTGAAAAGTATGACAATATAACTAAAGGTCAGAAAAACGGCAAGCCCGTAAAAGTTACATTAAGACTTGAATATAACGGAAAGTGGGACGATGGCTTTGCCGCTGAATATGATGGAACGTATCTTGTACGTGAAGTTGTGGATTTGAAAGCTGAATAATATAAAACGAGTGAAACAAAAATAAGTATCGTTTGTTTCACTCGTTTTTTTATCTCTTCTTGTAAAGTTTGTCTATAAGGTCATTCCTTCCCATACGCCGCAGTTCATTGATAATATTTTTTCTTTCCTCAGGTTTGTACCAGAAGAAGAACATGCGTTGCGCAAGTTTCTCTTTCTGAGTTTTTGCAGAGAAAATAGGTTCAAGGGTATAAGGATGGTAACCTGTGTACCAGGCTTCTGTAGCGACAGTCATAGGAGTAGGAGTGAAGTCCTGAACCTGTTCCAGATGGAAGTCAAGCCTTTTGGTTATAACTGCCAGTTCTGCCATATCCTCGGCCGTACATCCGGGGTGACTGCTTATGAAGTATGGTATAATCTGTTGGCGCAGGTTATGCTCCGTATTTATGCGGTCGAATATCTTCTTGAATCTTTCAAACTGCTCAAACGGAGGTTTGCGCATGACGTAAAGCACTTTGTCGCTTGTGTGCTCAGGTGCTACCTTCAGTCGTCCGCTCACGTGTTTAATTATCAGCTCGCGGGTGTATTCCTGAGTGCTTTTGTTTACAGCCGGGTCCTTACTTTCGTGCAGAAGCAAGTCGTATCGGACACCGCTGCCTATAAAGCTCTTTTTAATTCCTGGAAGTGCATCTACGGCATGATAGATGTCCAGCAGTGGCCTGTGGTCTGTATTCAGATTAGGGCATATCTTGGGATGGATGCACGAAGGGCGTTTGCACCGGCGGCACATACTTTCGTCTTTTCCCCTCATGGCATACATGTTGGCAGACGGACCTCCAAGGTCGCTCAGATAGCCCTTGAAATCAGGCATTTCAGTTATTGCTTTCACCTCCTTCAGGATACTTTCCTTGCTGCGGCTTACGATGAATTTACCCTGATGGGCTGATATGGTGCAGAATGCGCATCCTCCGAAACATCCTCTGTGGAGATTGACGGAGAATTTAATCATATCGTATGCCGGAATACGTTTGTTCTTGTATTTCGGATGCGGAAGGCGTGTATATGGAAGGTCGAACGACATATCAAGCTCGCCCTGAGTCATTGGCGGATAAGGCGGATTTACTACTACCACTTTCTTGCCCGACTCCTGGATAATCCTCTGTGCTGCATATTTGTTCGATTCCTCTTCTATATGTCTGAAGTTTTCAGCTTGTTTCTTCTTGTCTTTCAGGCATTCCTCATTAGAGTAAAGCTTTAAGTCATTTTCTTCAGGTTTGAATTCTTCCTTTTTGCATACATACGCAGTCTGAAGAATATCTGTCGGTATGGTTGGATTTTCAGACATGTGTTTGCACAAGTCAGTGATAGGCTTTTCTCCCATACCGTAAATCAGCAGGTCTGCTCCGGAGTCAATCAGAATGGACTGTCTGACCTTGTCTTGCCAGTAATCGTAGTGGGTAAGACGGCGCAGTGAGGCCTCTATTCCGCCTATGATGACTGGTACATCGGGATAGAGTTTCTTCAATATTTGTGAATATACTATAGTAGGATATTCCGGGCGCATGTCATGTCGTCCGTCAGGAGTATATGCGTCTTCGCTTCGCAAACGCTTGTTGGCAGTATATTTGTTCACCATACTGTCCATACATCCGGCAGATATTCCGAAGAAGAGTCTTGGTTTTCCCAGCTTCTTGAAGTCACGAAGGTCGTCACGCCAGTTCGGCTGTGGCACGATGGCAACTTTAAGTCCTTGAGCTTCAAGCATTCTTCCTATTACGGCAGCTCCGAATGACGGATGGTCAACGTATGCGTCACCACTGAACAGAATGACATCGAGTTCATCCCATCCTCTAAGCTCTACTTCTTTCTTGGTTGTAGGCAACCAGTCCGTTAGATTATGTTCTTTCAAGATTTATTCTTCTGTTTCTTCGATATTACCTTTTTCTCTCTCCCAGTTGATGTATAGCATGATGAGCTGATGCAGGCCGAAAGCTTTCATATTGTCATGATAAATTACGTTCAGGCAGAGGTCCAGCAGATCCTTACAGTCGTTCTCAGACGAGCCTATAAGTGAACGGATGTTTAGTTTAAGTTTTTCCAACACGCTTTCGTCAACTATACCGTTGCTATCAATAAGTTGCTGGAACAGAGAATATTTTTCGATTGTTTTGAGATTTTCTTCCGAAATGTTCAGGCTTCTTGTACCTGAAGGATTAGTTTGAATTGTAAACATAGTTTTATGGGTTTATGTTGTTAATAGGACAAATATAATAAGAAGTCTTGAATATTTAGCGATAAAATGTTTTTAAATGCTGTTTGAGTCTTGTATATTTTAAAGCTTTTCTATAAGTTGGAAAAAAACAGCCCAAGAATATGTAAGAAATACATAGACCTGGGCTGAGAGAAGAATAATATGTTTTTTTAATCTTTGGCCTGATGAACTGTAAGTTGTGGGAATGGGAATCCGATACCTTCTTTATTGAATGTTTCATAAACCTTTTTGTTGAAGTCGAAATAAACATCCCAATAGTTGGCTGTAGATGCCCATGCGCGTACTTTTATGTCAACACTGCTTGCAGACAGTGCTCCAAGACCTATAAATGGTGCAGGGTCTTTAAGTATTCTTTCGTCTTCGTTTATAAGACGTTCGATTACAGCTTTTACCTTTTCGAAATCTTCACCGTATTCAACTCCGATTACCCATTCGGCACGTCTTGTGTCTTGTTTGCTGTAATTTACAACAACATTACTGCTCATAGAGCCGTTTGGAACATAAATTATCTTGTTGTCAACGGTTGCAAGAATTGTGTGGAAAATCTGTATTTCCTTTACTGTACCGCTTGCATCTGGACCGTCTATGAAGTCACCTACCTTGAATGGTTTGAATACAAGGATGATGAGTCCGCCTGCAAAATTTGAGAGATTGCCTGAAAGTGCCATACCGATAGCAACACCGGCAGAAGCAAGTATTGCAGCGAAACTTGTGGTTTCAACACCAAGACGGGCTATTACTGCAAATGCAAGTATCAGGTTAAGTGTAATGCTTAAAAGACTTTTCAGGAATGTCTTGACACTGACTTCAAGTTTGCGTCTTTCTAGGAATTTTGTAAGAAGTTTGCCTATTTGTTTGATAAGGAAACGTCCGATTACATATATCAGAATAGCTCCGATTATGTTTTTACCGGTTTCGATACCCCAGCTGACCAGTTTGTCAAGTACAGCTTCGATGTTTACTCTTGATGTAACGCTTGATGCAACGTTTAGTAATGTAAGTAGCATAATTTTTATAATTGTTTATAAGTTATTCGTCTAATATTCCTTTTCCCTGACGGATTATTTCCGCTTCGTCTTCAACACAGCTTACTACTGTTGAAGGATCAATACCTCCTATACCGCCGTCTATTATGATGTCGGCATCGTTGCCGAACTTCTCATATATGAGTTCAGGGTCAGTAACATATTCCGGATCTTCATTCTCGTCAAGCGGAAGTGTGGTTGATAGGATAGGGGCATCTATCATCCGGCATATTTCCCTGATTATGTCATTGTCAGGTACACGTATTCCCACTTCCTTCCTGTTTCTGAATATTTTCGGCAGACGGCTGTCTGCTTTCAATATAAACGTGAATGGTCCCGGTAGGTTACGCTTCATAAGTTTGAATGTGTTGTTGCTTACCTTGGCATATTCACTTATGTTGCTTAAATCATAACAAATAATAGACAGGTGATGTTTACGCGGATCGATTTTTTTTAACTTGCAGATACGTTCTATGGGACGTTCTTTCAGTGCGTGACAACCTATGGCATACATTGTGTCGGTTGGATAGATTATTATTCCTCCATCATTCAGAGTGTCTGCTATGCTCTGCAGTGTGTCTATACTATTATTTTTATTGTACAGTTTTATTAATGTACCCATAATGTTTCGTTTAAATCTGAATATTTGCGAAAATAATAAAAAATATTGAGAAATCGTTTTTTATTTTTGTTTCTTTCTAAGCTCTTCAGCTATTCTGTATTGTATCTCTGCTTCGTATTCCATTCCTGCTGCTTCGAGTGCTTCTCCGAAGAATTGGTGTGCTCCTGCGTTCTCCGGTTTCAGACTTGTGGCTCTGTCAAGGTCTGAAATAGCTTCTTCGGTTCTGCCTGTGAAAAGTCTTAGTTTGCCACGGTTATATATTGCTTTAAAATTGTTTGGCTGAATATGCAGTGCATGGTTAAGGCATCTTTCCGCTTCCTCCACATTGTCTTCGTCGAAAAACGTAACACCTTTTCTCACCCATGCATCGACAAATTCAGGATACAGTTCTATCGCCTTGTCAAAATTTGCATGTGCAGCTCTTGTATCTTTAGCCTTGGTGATGCATTCATTTCCCATAAGGTAGTACTCATGGGCATATTTTTTTAGATTTTCCTTTTGTTTTCCCAGCTCTTCTTTCAGTGCCTTGTTTTCAGCTTTTAATTTGTTGATTATTCCGAGTTTCTTTCGTATATATCTCTGTATAAGTGGTTTCTCAATATCGTAACGGCTGTGTATGGCTTTGAAAAAGCTGTCTAAGAATTCTGCGAAATTACCTTTGTCGAATTCTTTTATAGCCTTTTCGTATTCAATGTCGGCCTGCGCTTTTTTCATAGCGCGTTCAATGGACATTGCATCATTGAATTTTTGTGCAAACTCTGCAATTTCAGGCTTCACAAAGATGTCTGACTTCGTAATTTCTTTTTTCAGCTGTATTCCTTCCAGTGATGTACATCTGCTTAGGGCTACGTATGTTTGTCCTCCGGCGAATACTCCTCCTGTGAAATCTATTATAACACGGTTGAATGTAAGTCCCTGACTCTTGTGTACAGTTATGGCCCATGCTAATTTTATAGGAAACTGTTTGAAGGTGCCAAGTTCCTCTTCTTCAATTTTCTTTTCCTGTTCGTTGTAATGATAGCGTATGTTGCTCCAGCTTTCCTGCTCCACATAGAATTCCCTGCCTTCTTCCGTAGTGATGCTTATGCTTCCGTCCGGTAGAAATCCTGTTATTGTTCCCAAAGTGCCGTTCACCCAGCGCTTTTCCATGTCGTTCTTTATGAAAATTATCTGTGCACCTTTTTTAACGGTCAGTTCCATATTTGTAGGAAGACTGCTTTCAGGAAACTCACCTTTTATTTCACCCTTTAATACTACCGGCTGACTGTCAAGTTCTTCCAGTTTTCTTTCGTTGATGTAATCCACACTGTCACGTCGTGTAGCAAGTGTGATGTACATGTCACTTTCGTTGTTTGAAACAGGCGCGTTGAAACGTGTATTAAGAAGTTGCAGATCGGCTGCACGTGTCGTGTTGGTTCGTATATGGTCAAGTATTCCTACGAAAGCCTTGTCTGTTTGTCTATATACTTTGGTCAGTTCTATGGATACCAATTCCATCTGTCGGAATACATTTGCCGAAAAGAAATACGGATTAGGATAGAACCTGCTTAGTATTTCCTTTTCATCACTTTTTACTACAGGTTCAAGTTGGAATACATCACCGACCAGCAACAGCTGCTTTCCACCGAAAGGCTCCCTCATGTTTCCTGAATATACTCTTAAAACTTTGTCTATGAAGTCTATAATGTCGGCCCTTACCATTGAAATCTCATCAATAATGACCAGTTCAAGACTTTTCAGTAGTTTTCTGTGATTGGATGTATATTTAAGTGATTCGTGGAGTCTGTTTCCTCTGAATTTTGGGTCGTCCGGTAGGAGCGGATGAAACGGAAGTTTGAAAAAACTGTGCATAGTGCTTCCTCCTGCATTAATGGCAGCAATACCTGTAGGAGCCAGAACTACATATTTCTTTTTTGTATTCTGGCAGATATATTTCAGGAATGTGGATTTTCCGGTTCCGGCCTTACCCGTAAGAAAGACGGACTGGTGTGTATATTGTATTAACTTTAGTGCATTCTGGAATTCCTGATTGCTTGTGTCTATATCTAATGTAGCCATTGTAGGACAGTAACTTTCTTTTTTATGTTTTTTCAGATTGCGAATATAACAATAAATTCATATTTAACGATGGATACCTTGAGCATTTCTTTGAAATGAAAAAAGCGCCTGTAGATTGATACAGACGCTTTTCTTTATTTACAGACCTCACGGTCATAATTTTCGAATTACAAGGGTCATTACGACCCGAAATTTTACTTTCTGTTTGCCATGTTGTCGTTCAACATTACATAACCCCAAATCATTGGGTTTGCATTGGCAATCTTGTTAAAAATACTTTTTACCTTTTTCATAATGTTATCCTTTCTTCTTTAAGTTAATAATAACTTTTCTTTTCTCAGGCGAACCTCACGGCCGGCCTTCGACTTTTACCTTAATCATTTTACCTATTAACCTTAAAATTATTTATGTGTTTAGTTAAGCTTAGGACCTTTCGGTCTTTAATTACACTGCAAAGATAAGTCCTTTTTTAATGCAAAATATGTTTTACGACATGTTTTTCTATTTTTATGACCTTTTATTGATGTAAATCAAAGAAAAGTATTATAGATGACATAATTGTCATGCGATACATCTTTTTTGTCATGTCATTTTTGTCATATAATTACCTGTATGTCATGTATTATATTTATGATAATAATAAAATCCTATTTTGATGCTTTAGTATTAAGATTATTATTATTTTTACGGATATATAAATTAAATGTTTTTTTTTATTATGATCAAAAAATTAATGTGTGTGGTTTTAGGGGGACTTTTGTGTCTAGGTTATGCTGTTTGTAATACACCGGTGTCGGACAGCTTGAGAATTGAATTATCAAAAACAGAAGGAAAAGGTTTGCAAAAGGAACATTTGGCTGAGATATATTTGCGGTTAAGCGAAGAATATGAATCTGTCAATATTGATTCTGCCATATATTTTACAGATAAAGGACTTGATATTTATAAAAAGCCTGAATATGGCAGTTGGATGTATCTTCGTCTTTTAAATTCAAAGGCTACATATTATTATTCTCATGGGGAGTTTGAAAAATCTAAAACAATGTATTTGGATTTGTTGTCACATGCTTCTAAGATGAAAGAACGTGATTATGATTTTGAGGCAACCGTCTCCATGTCTGTCGGAGTGGTTTATAGGAAGCTTGGTATAACGGATTCCACATTATTTTATTATAATCAGGCTAGCGATTATGCTAAGATTTCTGCTGATAAGAGTACGTTGTCATCTATATACTATAATATAGGTGCAATGTATTTTGCCAGTGAAAGATATGGTGATGCATTACCGAATGCTGAGATCGCAGCAAAATATGCTCAAGAGATTGATGATGTAAATATGTATATGTATTCCAGAATTTTATTGGCTGCAGCTTATGCCAGGATGGGGAAATATACCGAAGGAGCTGAAATTCTGAAAGACAATATCGAGATGGCTATAGACAAGAATTTTATAATGCTGGCAATGAGTTCGTTCGGTCCATTGTTAAGTAATTATCAGCTATGGGGCAAAAAGGATTCTGTAAAGATATATATGGATAAGTACGGAAAGTACGTCGATGAAATTCCTGCAGGCAGTCCGACAGCTCTTGAGATTATGGCAACGCGTGCCAGCATATATAATTGGATGGGAGAGTATCAGAAAAGTCTTGATATACTTTTAGGAAATCCTCAGCTTTTGTCTCAGATTTCATATGAAGCCTACAACAGACTTTTATATCACAACTATGAAGGATTGGGTGATTATAAGAAAGCTTTTGAAAAACTTCTGGATGTTTATGCTTACACTGATTCATTGATGAAAACAAGTATTAATACAGAGATGTCTGAATTGAATGCAAAGCTCAATGTCAATGCTAAAGAACTTGAAATATCAAGACTTGAGAATGAGCATGCACGTCAGAAGGCTGCCAATGTCCGTTTGGGTATATATATGGGTGTTGTCATAGTTTTATTGTTCATTATAATCCTTGTTCTGCAGCATAAACGTAAAATCCAACAAAAAGAAGCCGAACTTATATCTGCCAAAAGATATATTGACGGATTGGAAAATGAACGAAAACGATTGGCAAAAGACCTGCATGATGGTGTGTGTAATGATTTGCTTGGTGTAATTATGCATATTAAAAGGAATAATGTGTCTGACGAGGAAAAGCAGAACGCCATACATCTTCTTGAAGAAATAAGATGTGGAGTAAGAGATATTTCTCACGAACTTATGCCTCCAAGTTTTCAATTTACAGACCTTGACGAAATGCTTAATGATTATTTTGCGAAGGCAGAAGAACAGACAGGAATACATATTGAATATACATCAAGTTCTGATAAAGGATGGGAGCAGATACCTCACAAGGTTGGATATGAAGTTTATCGCATAATGCAGGAAATGATGAGCAATATTGTTAAATATGCTAATGTGGATCAAGTTCAGGTAAAGATGAAACAAGAGATGGAAAATCTGAAAATGGAGATTTCTTATGATGGAAAATGGGATGAAAATGATAATAAAAATAGCGGTATAGGTATGCGTACAATAGACGACCGACTTAAAACAATTGGAGGTATCTATTATGTGACAAAAGATAATGGAGTTGTCATAAATATTGATATACATCTGTTTGGAAATGTTTGAGAAATGTAAAAATCACGGTTTTCGGTGAATTTTCTTTCTTTATATTTATGTTCCTTTGCATTGTAAAACAAATTTATTTGTTTAATTGTAAATAAATGTGATTGTTGGGTGTTATGGAGGTATATGGAAATGAAATGAAAAACGCTAAACCTGCAGTATTATTGATTGATGACCATGCTTTGATACTTCAAGGTATAAAATTCATTGTTGACAGTATGCTTGAAATAGGTGAAGTATATACTGCATCCTCCGGTTCGGAGGCCATAACACTTATGAAAAACAATTCATTTGCAGTTTGCTTGATTGATATTGAGTTGCCAGATTTAAGTGGCTTTGAGCTTATGGAAATAATAAGGAACATGGTGCCGCAAACTCGTATAATTATAAACACTATGCACGAAGAACCCTGGGTAGTAAAGAAACTTATTCAGATGGGGGTTGATGGTGTTATACTTAAATCGGCTGATACTGATGAAATAAAAAATGCGTTGAGGAGTGTTCTGAACGGGGAAAGTTATTTTTGTGATGAATTCAATAAGATAAAGAAAAGATTAAGGTTGAATGGCGACACTCCAGACTATCATTCATTGTTGACAAATCGTGAAATGGATGTCTTGAAAGCTATTTCTATGGGAATGCAAACAAAAGAAATAGCTGAATCGCTACATGTGTCGGTCAATACTGTTGAGTCTCACAGAAAGAGCTTGTTCTCAAAATTCGAGGTAAGAAATGCTGTTGAATTGGTATTAAAGGCCATTAATAATGGCATAATTCATCTTGATCCTAATAAGAATATTTAAGAATACTAATTAATATTATCTATTATGAAAGCATTTTATTCATTATTACTGTTGTTGGCAGTTGCGCTGACATCATGTGACGAGGTTTTAGGAACACAAGATCAAATTGAATTGTCTGATGGTACTTCAACATCACTTGTTGTAAGTGCTGATGAAAATCTGGAAGCTATTATAAAATTTACGGCAGATGCGTCTTGGAGCGCATCAGTAGAAGAAGTTGCTAGCTCTAAAGTAGGTGAAAGTCTTTCATGGCTTAAACTGAGTTCTTATGGTGGTGAAGCCGGTGAATGTACTATTACAGTTTCGCTTACAAAAAATTTTACCGGAGCATCTCGTAAGGCAGAGATAAAGATTGTTTGTGGTGAAAGTGAAGTGATAATAACAGTAGAACAGAAAGGGGAAACTTCTGCTGGAACTGTGGCAAAACAAATTAAGGAAATAATTTATAATGAAACAGACAACAGTTCTGTTGATGTTGGTAACAGTCAGTACGAAGAAGAATATTCTTTGAAATTTTCATACTATGATGACGGTTCTGTGGCGCGTATAGTGAAAGAAGGTAGTGAAAAGTATAATTCCGGTAAATATACTCGTACCATGTCTTTCGACTATAGTATAGTTGGAGAGATTCAGGCAAAACTTGAAGAAGTGGAATCTGGATCTTCTGAATCTGATGAAACACGTTATGTTATATCCTTGGATGATAGAGGCAATGCTGTTGAAGTTCGGAAAAAGGATGAATATGAAAGCAGTTATCGTAACGTTGCAAAATTCGGCTATACTGATGATGTTCGTCTTGCTAAGATATTGACATATGAGTATGGTAATGAAGATGATCAATATATTTTTTCTTATGAAAATGGATTGATGAGTAAATATTTCTGTGATGGTGAATATGAAAATGATGATGAATATACTTTCGATAATTCATATTATGCCAATAAATATCCAAACAATGGTATGATAGACATGATGGCATACGTTGGAGGTGGTTTTGAATTTGATTTTCTTTTCTATATCGGTCGTCTTGCAAAAACAAGTGATTTTTGTTTGGAGAAGATTCCTGGATTTGGTGATGAAATGTCAGATGGAAATATAAGTATTGAAGATGAAAGATGTAAAGAACCAAATAAATTAATCGAAGTAGTAACAGGTAAATCAGCTGAATACTCGGAAGAAGCAGTGCCAGTAGAATATACTTTTGATGAAGATAAAAACCTTACAGGCGTAACCATTTCTATTCCATATAAGATATATAATTATTCGTATGAAATCTGGACAACCGATTCATTCGAAGAACGTATAAAATGGGATGAAGAAAAGCAAGAAGAAGTAATAGTAAGATACTACTACACTACTACAAAAAATCGCAAATCTGAATACGTAAAATCAGGAAATGATTACTACCGATACACTATAAATTATTAAAAAGTTATCATGGTTATGAGATCCATAAAGCTATTAAACCGCTGTATTTTTTATTTCCTTGTCGTATTATTGCCTGTATTTACAGTATCAGTGACAATGACATCATGTGATAAATTGATCGACCTCATTGAAGGTGGTGAAGAAGATGAAGATGATCTTGGCGATACTTCTGATGAAGGGTATGAAGATGGTTTTCATACTTCAGATGGAAAAGAACCGTATTTTAAGTTTGGTGCAGAAAATATTGTTGTGCCTGCATGTGGATATGTTGACGAAACATATGGAAATAATACCTTTGCTTTAAGGTATGAAACCAATATTGTTGATGAATTACATTTTTGCTTGGAATCTTTCAATAAATTCAATGAAAATGGAGGTCAGATTGAAAGTGCCGATGATATTCCTTTCTTTATCTTTAGAGAGCCTGATTTCTATGTGAGCAGTCCAACAGAAACCATTGTATATTTCAATACAAATGCCAAGACAGAAACTATTACAGATAAGTTGCTTGTGTATGGATATAATAATCCTGATAGTATTATAGCTTCAATACAGATTATGCAAGAAGCTGGTAAATCTGTAAGAGTTGTCGATTATGAAAAGAGCATAAACTCTGTTGTTATGAATTTGGAGGCCAGTGAAGGTGTTTATGCTTATGGAATTTATTCGACAGAAGATTCCATTCCTCTTTCCGAAATACAGAGAGAAGCTGTCAATGATAATAATTATGATAGGTTTATGAATATAAGATTGCTGGAAGAAGGAAATACCTATGAATTGGAAGGACTTGATGAGGGAAAGAAGTACTTTGTATATATTGCCGCAAAAGACAAGTTCGATAATTTCTCCGGTATAACACAAACTTCCGTTACGACTGATGTTCGTGGAGAAGAACATGAACTTAGAATGAAATTTGCTCTTACGTCATTGAATGAAAATACTGTCTATTTGCCATTCTGGGGTAATGTAAGAGGGTATATCACATGGGGTGACGGTTCTGAAGAATATATAGATAAGTACGTTTATCCTGGTGACATTAGACATAGTTATAAAATCTCTTCACAGGAGGTGGTCGTAGCTTTTAGGGGTTCTTTGGAAAAAATATCAATGGAGAACCAAAGAGTAGGTTCAGTAATGTGTAAGTCATTGTTGAGTATTGAACAATGGGGAGATACAGATTTACTTGAACTTGACCTGGAGGATGTTGTAACTCTTGAATCTATTCCGGACGATTTATGCGGAGCATTTAGTGATATAAAATCTTTTGAGAACAGTTTTAAAGGATGTACTTCTATAACATCTATCCCTTCAGGATTATTCTCTTATGCTATATCTGCTACTGACTTTGAAAGTACTTTTGAAGATTGTACAGGACTTACTGAGATACCTGAAAATCTGTTTGCTAATTGCACAAGTACCAGAAGCTTTGACCAGGTCTTTTATGGTTGCTCTAATTTGGAAATGATACCGGAGAAACTATTTTACAATAATAGTAATGTTGTTTCAATGCAATATGCATTTTCAGGATGTAGTAAGCTTGTTTCAATCCCTGCCGGCCTGTTTAAAAATAACACTTATCTGAACGATATCAAATGTATGTTCTACAGATGTAGTTCGTTGAAAACAATTCCGGAAGGACTTTTTTCAAGCTGTCACATAAGTTATATTACAGATATTCAACATTATCAGTACGGAAATTTGTACGGTCTGTTTACTGATTGTACTTCATTGGAAAGCATTCCTTCAGATTTGTTCTCAAATATGGGGAATGTAGATAATATGGGCGCCTTGTTCAGAGGTTGTTCATCGCTTAAAGCATTGCCGGAAGGTCTGTTTGATAACAATAAGAATGTGACATTCTTCGAAGATGCTTTCAATGGATGTACAAGTCTTACCACTATACCGGTTACATTATTTGATAACCAAAGAAAAATTGTAAAGGTTAAAAATCTTTTCAATGGCTGTAGTTCACTTACAGGTGAATCTCCTTACACAATGATAGACGGTAAAAAAGTTCATTTATATGAACGTAATAATCCTGAATACAATACTCAGTTTATTGAAATAATAGAGTCTGTCGGCGCATTTAGGGGATGTAACAAACTTGATGATTATGATAATATTCCTAATGAGAGCGGAAATTATTGGAAATAAGGATATGTATTAAAAAAGATAACCCTCGCTTCGTGGATATTCCATTGAAGCGAGGGTCGTTTTTTATCAAGTTAGTTTTGTTTTGTTTGTTTTTTATACTTTCATGTTATCCCAGCATAGGTACCAGATACTTAGTAATCATATATCCACCACCCACAAGCCATATATAAAGTAGTCCGGCTAGAACAAATGGTTTTGCACCTGCCTGTTTGAATTTGTCAATGCTGGTGTCTGTTCCAAGTGCAGTCATTGCCATTGTAAGCATGAATGTATCTATATACTCTATTGCACCGTTTAAAGGGATTTCTTTTACGCTATCTACCCCTAGAAGGTATTGCAGTAGTGAATTGACACATATTATGCTGATAAATCCGAATGCAAACCATGGAATAGTGATTTTGCTTTTCTGGACCTTGCCACTGGCATCTTTAGTCTTGCGACCTGAAAGTGCTATACCCATTATCACAAGTACCGGAGCAAGCATCATCACACGGATCATCTTAGTGATTGTAGCCGTACCTGCTATACCAAGTGAGTCTGTAGGGTCCATAGCGTTTCCGGCACCTGCCACGTGTGCCACTTCGTGAAGTGTACTTCCTGTGTAGATTGCCACTCCTGTATCTCCCAGTGCATCAAGCATTCCGGAACGGTACATGATAGGATAGAGGAACATTGATATTGTTCCGAATATAACCACTGTAGAAACTGCAATGGCTGTTTTGTGACCTTCGCATTTAACAACCGGTTCTGCTCCAAGTACTGCCGCAGCACCGCATATGGCACTACCTGTAGCAGTCATCAGTGATGTGTCGGCATCCATTTTCAGGAGTTTGCCTAACCACACTCCCAGGAAGATCGTTCCTGCCACTATTATTGTATCTATTACAACAGCTGGTATTCCTACTGCAGCTACTTGTGTAAGTGTAAGGCGGAAACCGTAGAGTACGATACCTGCACGAAGTATCTGTTTAGTACAGAATTTTATTCCCGGAACCCATGTCTCAGGCAGCTTGTTTCTGAGGCTGTTGGCATACAGCATACCAAGGATTATACCTACAATCAGCGGACTGAATGACAAACTTTTTACAAATGGAATTTCTGCGATGTAGAATGCAGCGAAAGAGAATAGTGCGATAAGCAGAATACCGTGTATGGTATTGGCGCGATTTTCTTTTGTAAACATATCGTTCTTGTTTTATATTAAAGTTTCTTGTTTCCGGCTGCAAAGATAGTGCTTTTGCCAATATGTTGTTTTTCATCTTATTTTATGGCTTATAACTTTTGGTAATAACCAAAATGTTGAATAAATACTGTTGCCTGTTTTCACAATATCAAGCATTATTGCTAATTTTGCGCCCGAAAATATAAATATAACAGAATGAAGAATTTATTAGGTGCTTTCTTCGCATTTGGTATTGTCGTTATGGCATTTTCATCATGTGGAGACAAAACTATGAAAATGAATAACCCACGCAATATAAAAGGTGTGGTGAGTTACAAACGTTCTTTCGGCGATTTGAATGCCGTACAGTTAAAATCGGCAAAGGCTATAGGTATATCTCCTGTGGCGTCGCGTGAAGAGGCTGAAAGCCTTAAAAAGAAACTGGTGGAAATAGGTCCTTGCGAATATTATGACATGGATTCATTGACACATTCCATTCCTTATCTGGTTCCGACTGCAAGCGCTCTGCTTGAGACAATAGGTGAGAACTTTCTTGATTCGCTAGAGAATAAAGGACTTAATCCAAACAAGATTATAGTTACTTCCGTTACTCGTACTAAAGAGGATGTTAAGCGTTTGAGGCGTACTAACGGCAATGCATCAATGAATTCATGTCATTTTTACGGAACAACCTTTGATATAAGCTGGAAGAGATTTACCAAAGTGGAAGATCCCGACGGACGTCCTATGCAGGATGTACGTGCGGATACATTGAAATTGGTTCTTGCAGAAGTCCTTCGTGACCTGAAAAAGGAAGAGAAATGTTACGTAAAGTATGAATTGAAACAGGGATGTTTTCATATAACAGCAAGATAATATATTGTGATGAACAGATATTTTATATACCTTGCATATGATGGTACAAACTACCACGGATGGCAGATACAGCCTAATGGTGAGAGTGTACAGGAAACTCTTAACAAGGCTTTGTCGGTCTTTTTGAGAGATGACAGTATTGAGGTGGTGGGTGCAGGACGTACGGATGCCGGTGTGCATGCCAGACTTATGGTGGCACATTTTGATATTGACCGCGAATTGGATTGTGATATGGTGACAGACAAGTTGAATCGTCTGTTGCCACAGGATATATCAGTTTATAGTGTCCGACGTGTCCGTGAGGATGCTCATGCCCGTTTTGATGCAACATACCGTACATACAAGTATTATATAACCACACGCAAGGATCCTTTTGCACGCCATTATTCATGGAGAATTTTTCAGAAACTTGATATTGAAAAGATGAATGAGGCAGCGGCAACCCTGTTTGAATATACGGATTTCACAAGTTTCAGCAAGCTCCATACTGATGTAAAGACCAATAACTGCAAGATTATGCATGCCTGCTGGAGTCAGTGTGGAGAGGACGAATGGGTATTTACAATTCAGGCTGACAGATTTTTACGCAACATGGTGCGTGCCGTAGTCGGTACCTTGGTGGAGGTTGGACGCGGAAAATTATCTGTCGATGGATTTCGAAAGGTTATAGAGGAAAAGAACCGTTGTAGCGCAGGAACTTCTGTTCCGGCTCACGCCCTTTTTCTTGTTGACATAGGTTATCCGGAGGATTTGTTTCTGTAGAAGATTTGCTTTACATACAAACTCATAAACTAAAAACTTAAGAACTTAAAAACTAAAGATATGTGGTTACTATTGGCTTTCTGCTCGGCTGCTTTGCTGGGCTTTTATGATGTATTCAAGAAGAAATCGCTGGCTAACAATGCCGTACTTCCTGTTTTGGGATTGAATACATTATTTTCCAGTCTGATATTCCTTCCGTTTATACTGATTTCTTATTTCAGACCGGATATGCTTTCAGGATCATTATTTTATGTGCCCGAAGCGGGATGGGAAGTCCATAAATTTATTATATTGAAGTCGTTTATTGTGCTTGGTTCGTGGGTGTTCGGCTATTTCGGCATGAAGCATCTGCCTCTTACAATAGTAGGCCCTATCAATGCCACACGTCCTGTGATGACGCTTGTAGGAGCACTTCTCATTTTTGGTGAGCGCCTTAATGCATATCAGTGGATAGGAGTTCTGCTGGCTATTGTTTCTTTCTTCCTGCTTAGCCGTTCCGGCAAAAAGGAGGGGATAGATTTCAAACACGACCGCTGGGTATGGTTTGTTGTATTGGCAGCAGTTCTCGGTGCTATAAGCGGACTTTACGACAAGTATCTTATGGGGCAGTTCAATAATATGGTTGTACAGGCATGGTATAATATATATCAGCTGTTCCTTATGGGAGGAGTGATACTGTTTTTGTGGTGGCCTAGACGCAAGCATGGTACTCCTTTTCGTTGGGACTGGTGTATAATATTGATTTCCATATTCCTGTCGGCTGCCGATTTCGTGTATTTCTATGCGTTGTCTATGGAAGATTCAATGATTTCCATTGTATCGATGGTAAGAAGAAGCAGCGTTGTAGTTTCATTCCTTTTCGGAGCGATGGTGTTCCGTGAGAAGAACCTGAAGAGTAAGGCTGTGGATTTGCTGCTGGTTCTTATCAGTATGCTGTTCCTATATCTGGGAAATGTGTTGGGTTAAGATAACCCGTTTCAGAATGTAATCCTTATAAAATATTTAGCCCCTGTTTAAACAGAACCCATCGTTTAAACAGGGGCTAAATATGTGTTTATACCAGCACCATATCCGGAATCATATAGATCAGATCTTCATCTACACCCTTACTCTGTAGTGTTTTAATATCAGATGAGAATATTTCATAGAATGAAGACTTTTTGTCTATCAGTTCATTGGCTTTTTTATAAAATGAGATAGCATTCTTTATGTCGTTGTTCACAAGATATACATGTCCTATATTCATCCAGTCTTCTGCTGTGGCATCCTTCTTTTCCAGTATTTTGGTGTACATTTCTATAGCTTTGTTGTATTGGTCCAACATGAAATAACACCATGCAATGGCTCTTTGGGCAGATGTTTTTCCTTTTGTCATATATTCCACCTTGAACATATATCTCAGTGCTTCGTCGTATATACCTTCTGTTATGAGTGCCTGTCCTATTTGTGTACAGATGCTCAGATCGTCAGGATTTATCTGTTCTGCTTCTTTCAGATATTCGTGTACAAGATCATAGCGCTTTTTCTTTTTATAGCAAAGTGCTATATTTTTGAGAGTCCATATATTTCCCGGTGACAAAATATTTGCTTTGTTGAGCAGTTCCAGAGCTTTGTCATAATCTTTGTTCAGAATATTTACATACGCTATTTTTTGCAAAGTTTCGTAGTCGTTAGGATTGTCATCAATGATGTCCATATAGGTAAATACAGCATCAGTCACATGTCCCTTGGCGAACAGATAGTCTGCAAGTTGCTTCAGCTTTCCGCTTTCTTTTACTATCATGCGTATATCGAAATCTTCCCATAATGCAATACCTTCTGAGAAAATATCTTTCTTTTCATAATGTTTTCTCCATAATTTGTAAAAACGGTACAAGTCCTGTATGAAAAGTCTGCTTTCAGTCTGACGTTTTTTCTTTTCATTATTTATGCCTTCCAGTTCTTCATTCAATTTGTTTTGGGCATTCAGTCCTGTATTCATCGCATCCAAAGGCAGGCTAGGCATGGTTTTGAATGTCAGACATAAAGAAAATCTGTCGGAATTACACATGTCTGTGGCTTTCATCAGAGTATTGATGAACGGAGCATAATTGTTGTTTTTGTCTGTCATCATTTCATATATGACAGGCACTTCAGGGCTGAAGATGTAGAACCAGTGCGATGGCTCGTAGAAGAAAGGATAGCTTTTCAGGTTTGAGAATGTACACATGTTCGTATCCGCCCCTTCCTGACGCAGCATATCCAGTTCCTTAATCTGGTCTTTTATTTTCTCTATGTTTTCTTTCCATTCCGGATTTTCTTCGATAATATCTTCTATAAACTCTTCGAAATTCATGTCTGACATATCGTCTATAGGCGATGCCAACTCCGTAGATTGCATTATCGAAGGGATTATCTCGTCTCTCATCTTCTTGTTTATGTTTTCTGTATCAAGTGACAGTATCATTTGTATGATTACAGTATAGAAATCATCCATGAAATATGGATTGTCCTTCATCAGATTTATTTCATCAAGAAGATTTGGATATGAATAGCTTATTGTTTCACTTTGAATGTGCATAGCTATCATTATACCCACTAAGGCACGTTGTGTGATTACAGGATTTTTGCATTTCAGATAGATATGCAAAAGTGTCCTTAACTTATATATATCGAGTATGTATATGAGGCTCAGACATAAAGCTGAAGTGAATAATGCTTTGTCATTGTCGGATATCTTTTCTGATTCTATTATTGACAGTGCTCCGTTATAATCCTCCTCGTTCCATACTACTGGTATCCAGGTTTTGTTGAATAACTCTTCAAGTATTGATTGCTTTATTTTAATTTGAGTTTCTGTAAGTTCTGTACGGTATGGTTCTTCATACATGTCGGATACGATGATATCTTTTTGTCTTTCTTCCAGTTTCTGCAGTATTTCAGCGTATCCTTTCGAAAGACTATTTTTCTCCTCTCTGTATGTTTGTGAAACGTACGAACTGTCATTTTCCAGCATATTCTGAATTTTGACTCTTTCATTAAGAATAAATACTTTTCTTAATAATTGGGTGTACATTTCTTTCCTTCCCGGATCGTTCATACCTTGGCCGGTGTATTGCAGCATTAAGCCGTATGTGGTTTTCAGACTTTCAATGTCCGATTTTATCTGCCAGTTGTCTGTAGAAGATGCATATTCATGAAGTTTTTCGAGAGCTTCCTTCAGTTTGTGGCTATAAATCAAATTTTTTATCTCGTTATACATATACGGTAATTTCAATATTTATACTATTGCTGCAAAAATAATAACTTTTTTGTAATTTTGCACGAACTATTTTTCATAACGATGACTATTTCAGAATTGCAAAGCGTATATGCTGCACATCCTAATACCAAAGGTCTGGCAACGATTATTAAGGATGGCGGCATAAAGACTGTATATGTGGACGGTGTGCATGCCTCGTGTATGTCATTGTTCTTTTCGGCGTTTATAAAAGAAAATCCATCAGTATATGTATTTGTCCTCAACGACAATGAAGAGGCGGGATATTTTTATCATGATATGGTTCAGGCCAATGGTGATGCCGATATTCTGTTTTTCCCATCGTCGTACAGGCGTGCCATCAAGTACGGGCAGAAAGATGCGGCAAATGAAATCTTGCGTACAGAAGTGTTGAGCCGTCTGGAGAAGAGGGATAATGTGGCAGTAGTTACTTATCCTGAGGCTCTGGCAGAGAAGGTGGTGTCGAAGAAGCTTCTCACGGATAAGACCGTATCATTAAAGGTAGGTCAGAATATAGAGACTGACACTATAGCTGCACAACTTGTTTCTCTTGGTTTCGACCATGTGGACTATGTTTATGAGCCGGGGCAGTTTGCCACTCGTGGAAGTATTCTTGATGTGTTTTCGTTTGCATCAGAGTTTCCTTACCGTATAGACTTCTTTGGAGATGAGATAGACAGTATAAGAACTTTTGAGGTAGAGTCGCAGTTGTCTAAGGAAAAGAAGTCGGCCGTTAATATTGTTCCCGAACTTACAGGAGTGAGCGGCGACTCGGTTACATTCCTTGATTTTCTTCCGTCGCAGGCATTACTGTGTGTGAAAGACCTGTTATGGGTAAGGGAAAGGATACAGAGTATTCATGATGAAGTTCTTTCATCGCAGGCTATAGCTGCTGCCGAAGACGGTGACAATGTGGAATTGCCTGACATACAGAAAACCATTATTCAAGGAACTGATTTCACAGACAAGGCTCTTGATTTCAGAAGGATTGATTTTGGTTCAAAACCTATCGGTACACCTCAGGCAAGGTTGAAGTTTGAGGCTTCTGTCCAGCCTATTTTCCATAAGAATTTTGATATGGTTTCGTCTTCTCTGAATGATTTCATCCAGAGAGGGTATAAGATATATATATGTTCCGACAGCTCCAAACAGACTGACCGACTGAAGGATATATTCAAGGAGAGGGGAGATAATATAGTATTTGAACCGGTAGATCGCACTCTTCATGAAGGTTTCGTAGATCATACAATGCGTTTGTGTATATTCACCGACCATCAGATATTCGACCGTTTCCATAAATACAATCTCCGCAGCGACAAGGCACGTAGCGGAAAGGTGGCGCTTTCGCTGAAGGAACTTAATCAGTTTGAACCGGGAGACTATGTTGTTCATATTGATCATGGTATCGGGCGTTTTGCCGGACTGGTGCGCATACCTAACGGAAATACCACTCAGGAAGTAATCAAACTGATTTATCAGAATGATGATGTGGTGTTCGTGTCAATCCATTCGCTTCATAAGATTTCCAAATATAAGGGCAAGGAAGGCGAACCGCCAAGAATCAGCAAATTGGGTACAGGCGCGTGGGAGAAAATCAAGGAACGCACCAAGACCAAGATAAAGGATATAGCGCGCGACCTTATAAAACTTTACTCGCAGCGCAAACAGGAGAAAGGTTTCAAATATAGTCCTGACAGTTTCCTCCAGCATGAGCTTGAGGCATCGTTCCTTTATGAAGATACTCCGGACCAGTCGAAAGCCACTCAGGAGGTTAAGGCCGACATGGAGAGCGACCGTCCTATGGACCGCCTGGTTTGTGGAGACGTAGGTTTCGGTAAGACGGAAGTTGCCGTAAGAGCGGCTTTCAAGGCTGTGGCAGACAATAAGCAGGTGGCAGTACTTGTCCCAACAACAGTTCTTGCATACCAGCATTTCCAGACTTTCAAAAAACGACTTGAGGGATTGCCTTGCAAGGTGGAATATCTTAGTCGTGCACGTACGGCCAAGGATACCAGTCGAATTTTGAAAGAGCTTGCCGACGGGCAGATAAATATCCTTATAGGAACTCACAAGATAATAAGCAAGAGTGTCAAGTTCAAGGATTTGGGCTTGCTTATAATAGACGAAGAGCAGAAGTTCGGTGTCAGTGTGAAGGAAAAACTCCGTCAGATAAAGGTGAATGTTGATACACTTACTATGACGGCCACACCTATTCCGCGAACACTGCAGTTCTCGCTTATGGGCGCAAGAGACCTTTCCGTGATACAGACACCGCCGCCAAACAGATATCCTATACAGACAGAGGTACATACTTTCAACGAGGAGATTATAACCGAGGCTATAAATTTCGAGATGAGCCGTAACGGTCAGGTGTTCTTTGTGAACAATCGCATACAGAATCTTGTTGAGCTGAAGGCTCTGATAGAAAGAAACATTCCGGATTGCCGTGTATGTATAGGTCACGGGCAGATGCAGCCGGAGGAACTTGAAAAGATTATCTTCGATTTCGTAAATTATGATTACGATGTACTTCTGGCAACAACAATAATCGAAAGTGGTATAGACATCCCGAATGCCAATACCATAATAATAAACCAGGCGCAGAATTTCGGTTTGAGCGACCTGCATCAGATGCGCGGACGTGTTGGACGTGGAAACAAGAAAGCTTTCTGCTATCTGCTTGCACCTCCATTGAGTTCGCTCACGCCTGAGGCACGCCGCCGTTTGCAGGCTATTGAGAATTTCAGCGATTTGGGTAGCGGTATCCATATAGCCATGCAGGATCTTGATATCCGTGGTGCAGGAAATATGCTTGGAGCCGAACAGAGTGGATTTATTGCAGACCTTGGTTATGAGACTTATCAGAAGATTTTGGCAGAAGCTGTTACCGAACTTAAAAACGATGAGTTCTCCGAACTTTATGCCGATGAGGTGAAAGCAGGTGAGGAAGTTTTGAGCGGTGAAGGATTTGTTGATGAATGTACAGTAGAAAGCGACCTTGAGCTGTTGTTCCCTAATGAATATATCCCAAGCAGCAGCGAAAGGATGTTGCTCTACCGTGAGCTTGACAAGCTGGAACTTGACAAGGATGTAGAAGATTTCAAAGCGCGTCTGATAGACCGTTTCGGAGCAATTCCACCGGAAGGGGAAGAGCTGATACGTATAGTTCCGTTGAGACGCATCGCCAAGCGTCTTGGTATAGAGAAGATATTCCTGAAATCAGGACGTATGACACTCTTCTTTGTAAGCAATCCTGACAGTCCGTACTATCAGAGTGAGGCTTTTGGCAAGATGATAGGCTATATGTCGCGCTATCCGCGTCAATGTAATCTCAGGGAACAGAACGGAAAACGCAGCATGATTATCAAGGATATAAAAGATGTGCAGTCGGCTGTAAGGGAATTGCAGGAGATAACGAGCATACAAGCTGGATAAATAAAATAATATAGAACTGAAATATAATATTTGAATAATGAGAAAGAATATTCTAATGCTTATACTTGGTGCCGGGGCTTTGACTGCTCAGGCTGCAAGTATTAATCCTCTATGGATGCGTGATGTACGCATATCACCCGATGGTAAGTCAGTGGTTTTCTGCTATAAGGGAGATATGTATAAGGTTAGTTCCGATGGTGGACAGGCTGTTCAGCTTACCACTCAGGAGTCGTACGAGTCGGACCCGGTATGGTCGCCCGACGGTAAGCAAATAGCTTTTGCAAGCGACCGTTATGGTAATCAGGATGTGTTCATTATGTCGGCTGATGGTGGTCCGGCACGCAGACTTACCCTTAATTCTGCGTCAGAGATACCTACAGCTTTCAGTCCCGATGGCAAGTTCGTTTATTTTTCTGCCTCTATTCAGGACCCTGCACAGAGTGCTCTTTTCCCTACTTTGGCTATGACAGAACTTTATAAAGTTCCAGCAGAAGGAGGAAAAACTTTACAGGTTCTTGCCACTCCTGCCGAAATGGTTGAGTTTAATAATGAAGGCGATTTGTTCCTTTATCAGGACTGTAAGGGGTATGAAGATGAGTGGAGAAAGCATCATACTTCTTCCGTAACACGTGATGTCTGGTTATATGATACAAAAAGCGGAAAGCATACCAATCTTACAGAGCGTGCAGGTGAAGACAGAAATCCTGTATTCTCGGATGATGAGAAGACTGTATTTTTCTTGAGTGAAAGAGACGGAGGAACTTTTAATGTTTATTCTTTCCCACTATCAGATCCAAAGAATGTGAGCCAGATTTCCGATTTTAAGGTTCATCCCGTTAGATTCCTTTCGGTTGGTGACGGAAATAAATTGTGCTACTCTTATAATGGTGAGATTTATACTCAGAACCTTGGAGAAAAGCCTAAAAAACTGAATGTTACTCTTGTGAGGGATGATGAGGATATACCTGAAAATATGAGCTTCACACGTGGCGCAACTGAGGCGGTAGTATCTCCAGACGGTAAACAGGTGGCATTTATTGTACGTGGCGAGGTTTTTGTGACTTCTGTAGAATACAATACCACCAAGCAGATAACTAATACTCCGGAAGCGGAGAAAGGTGTTTCTTTCGGAGCAGACAACCGTACCTTGGTTTATGCAAGCGAAAGAGGTGGCAACTGGGGACTATATCTGGCTAAGATAGCCCGTAAAGATGACCCTAATTTCCCTAACGCTACACTTATAGAGGAAGAAGCTTTGCTGCCTTCAACATCTGTGGAACGTGGATATCCTAAGTTCTCTCCAGACGGTAAGGAAGTGGCTTTCATTGAAGACAGGAACAAACTTATGGTGGTGAACCTCGAATCGAAGAAAGTAAGACAGATCACCGATGGTTCTACATGGTATAATACTTACGGAGGATTTGAGTATTCATGGAGTCCTGACGGAAAATGGTTCACTCTTGAATTTATAGGTCACAAACACGATCCTTACACTGACATAGGCATTGTTAAGTCCGACGGAAAAGGAGATATTGTGAATATTACAGGAAGCGGTTACACAAGCGGTTCTCCTCGTTGGGTTATGGATGGTAATGCTCTTCTTTTCACTACTGAGAGATATGGTATGCGCAATCATGCTTCATGGGGCTCGCTGGATGATGTAATGATAGTTTTCATGAATCAGGACTCATATGATAAATTCCGTCTTAGCAAGGAGGATTATGAAATAGAGAAGGCTCTGAAGGAAGAACAGGAGAAGGCTTCCAAGAAGGAAAATAACTCTAAGGGCGACAAGAGTTCAAAGAAAGACGATAAAAAATCAAAGAAGGGTGATGATGCCGACAAGAAGGACGAAGATTCTGTAAAACCTGTTGAAGTTGAAACAGAAGGCATAGAAGACCGCATTGTCCGTCTTACTCCTAACTCATCAAGCATAGCTTCTGCTATTATTTCAAAGGATGGAGAAAAGCTTTATTATCTGTCTTCATTCGAGGGTGGATATGATATGTGGAAGTTGGATCTGAGAAAAAAAGAAACCAAGCTCCTGCATAAGATGGATGCCGGATGGGGAGATATGCAGACTGATAAGGAAGGTAAGGCTGTATTTATTTTAGGCGAAAGCAATATGCAGAAAATGGATGCTTTGTCTGAGTCTCTGAAGCCTATAACATATAAGGCTGAAATGAAAATGGATCTTGCTGCAGAACGTGAGTATATGTTCAATCATGTATATAAACAGGAGAAAAAACGTTTCTATGAGGTTAATATGCATGGAGTAGATTGGGAAGGACTTACTGCAGCTTATCGCCGTTTCTTGCCTCATATCTCAAATAATTATGACTTTGCCGAGATGCTTAGTGAGTGGCTTGGCGAACTTAATGTTTCGCATACCGGTGCAAGCTACCGTCCGTCTTCAAAGACAGAGGCTACGGCAAACTTGGGATTACTGTACGACTGGGAATACTCCGGCAAGGGACTTCGTATATCTGAAGTTGTGGCCAAAGGTCCGTTCGACAGAAAGAGCTCTAAAGTTGAGGCCGGTAATATAATAGAAAAGATTGACGGCAGTGTTATAGATAAGGATACAGACTATACTACTCTCCTTAACGGAAAGGCCGGAAAGAAGGTGCTTGTATCTGTTTATAATCCAGAATCCGGTGAAAGATGGGATGAGGTGGTTAAGCCGGTTACAAGTGGTGCTATGAGCTCACTTCTGTATAAACGTTGGGTTAAGCAGCGTGCTGAAGAGGTAGAGAAACTTTCCGGTGGACGTTTGGGTTATGTTCATATCCAGTCTATGGACGACGGAAGTTTCCGTACAGTATATTCTGATATCTTAGGTAAGTACAATAATTGTGAAGGAATTGTTATCGATACACGTTTCAATGGTGGAGGTCGCCTGCATGAGGATATCGAGGTGCTGTTTAGTGGCAAAAAGTATTTCACACAGGTGGTAAGAGGTCGTGAAGCTTGTGATATGCCAAGCCGCAGATGGAACAAGCCTTCTATTATGCTTCAGTGTGAGGCCAATTACTCTAATGCTCATGGAACTCCGTGGGTATATAAGCATAGAGGTATAGGTAAACTGGTGGGTGCTCCTGTTCCAGGAACTATGACAAGTGTCAATTGGGAGCGTCTTCAGGATCCTACACTGGTATTCGGTATTCCTGTTGTAGGTTATCGTTTGCCTGACGGAAGCTATCTGGAAAATACACAGCTTGAACCGGATATATACATTTTGAACTCTCCTGAAACTATTGTTAAAGGTGAGGATACTCAGCTGAAGGTTGCTGTAGAGGAATTGCTGAAAGAAATTGATTCGAATAAGTAAGATAAATCTATCATGTATTAAAAAGACAGATGATGTACCATGAAAATAATGGTACATCATCTGTCTTTTTATTATATCCGTACACTTTTAGTTTGAGATAATAATATTCATTGTTTGCAACAGATTGTTAATCAATGTTTTGTAAAAGTTTATCATTGCTTTCATGTTGTCATCCCAGACTAAGCGATGTTTGTATCATAAAGGAAAATTGTCACTCCGAAGTTTTTTCTTGTAAACGCCTTGATAATTTTTATAAATCACAGTGTGGTTTATAAAAACAACACTGTGGTTTACATAAACAACACTGTTGTTTATAAAAACATAAGTTATATTTATAGATTATGCCTAGTTGCTTTTGTCTTTTTATCAGCTTCTTTCCGATTTTTCTATAACATAAATGATTATAAATAAAAGAAAGATATAATCAGTGTAATATATCTTACACCGCATTTCTGAATAAAATATTTTATTTGCAAAAAAGTATAATTTATGAAGTTATCCAGACGACAAAAAATCATAATGGCTGTCATGGCCGGAGTAATAGCAGGAGGAGGGGCTTTCTTCCTGTATTTGCTGAGGGCGCATACATATCTCACAGATGAGCCTTCGGCTTGTGTGAATTGTCACATCATGTCGCCTTATTATGCAACGTGGATGCATAGCTCTCATTCAAGGGATGCAACGTGTAATGACTGTCATGTACCGCATGAGAATTTTATAAAGAAATGGACATTTAAGGGAATGGACGGAATGAAACATGTTGCAGCTTTCCTCACAAATTCGGAGCCGCAGGTCATACAGGCCCATCCCGCAAGTTCACAGGTTATAATGAATAATTGTATCAGGTGTCACCAGCAATTGAATACGGAATTTGTGGAAACGGGACGCATAGACTATATGATGTCCGAAGTAGGAAAAGGTAAGGCATGCTGGGACTGCCACAGAGATGTTCCCCATGGTGGAAAAAACAGTCTTTCTTCCACTCCTGCGGCTATTGTGCCGTTGCCAGACTCTCCTGTTCCGGAATGGCTTAGAAAAATGAAGAAGTAAAATAATTAAATCTAGAGTATATGATGAATAATTTTAAATCTTGGCATGGATGGTTATTGTTTTTTGTTTCAATGGCCGTAGTTTTTTGTTTGGGATTAGCGGTGTCTGCTCTGTCCGAACGTAGGGCAGAGGTGGTGAGCATCTTCAACAACAGGAAGAACCCTATGAAGGGAATCGTTCCACAGAATGAGAAGTTTCAGAGTGATTTTCCTCGTGAATATCAGACGTGGACAGAAACTGCCATAACTGATTTCCAGAGTGAGTTCAATGGAAACATCCAGGTTGATGTACTCGAGCAGCGTCCCGAAATGGTAATTCTATGGGCTGGCTATGCTTTCTCAAAAGATTATGCTACACCACGAGGACACATGCATGCCATAGAGGATATCCGTGCAACTTTACGTACAGGAGCCCCTCAGACTGCAAACGACGGACCACAACCTTCGACCTGTTGGACTTGTAAGAGTCCGGACGTTCCACGTATGATGCAGGAAATAGGAGTTGATTCATTCTATAACAACAAGTGGGCAGCTTTCGGTTCTGAGATTGTAAACCCTATAGGATGTTCGGATTGTCATGATTCCGAGACTATGGACCTTCACATCAGCCGTCCGGCACTGATTGAAGCTTTTGCCCGTCAGGGAAAAGACATAACAAAGGCTACACCACAGGAAATGCGCTCACTGGTATGTGCGCAGTGTCATGTGGAATACTACTTTAAAGGTGATGGAAAATATCTTACATTCCCTTGGGATAAAGGCATGACCGTAGAGGCTATGGAGCAGTATTATGATGAAAATAATTTTACCGACTATACTCATGCATTAAGCCGTGCGCCTATCATCAAGGCACAGCATCCAGACTATGAGATTTCGCAGATGGGAATACACGGACAGCGTGGAGTATCATGTGCCGACTGCCACATGCCATATAAGAGTGAAGGCGGTATGAAGTTCAGCGACCATCATATTCAGAGTCCGCTTGCCATGATAGACCGTACTTGTCAGGTTTGTCATCGTGAAAGCGAAGAGACTTTGCGAAACAATGTTTACGAACGTCAGCGTAAGGCTAATGAAATAAGAAACCGTCTTGAAAAGGAACTTGCGTCTGCACATATAGAAGCCAAGTTCGCATGGGATAAGGGTGCCACTGAAACTGAGATGAAACCGGTACTGAAACTCCTTCGTGAAGCACAGTGGAGATGGGATTTTGGAGTCGCTTCACACGGAGCTGCATTCCATGCACCTCAGGAGATACAGAGGATCCTTTCGCATGGACTCGACAGAGCTTTGCAGGCACGACTCTCTATTTCAAAGGTTCTTGCAAAGCATGGATATACAGACAATGTTCCTATGCCTGATATTTTTACAAAGGACAAGGCTCAGAAATTTATCGGGCTTGATATCCCTGCCGAGAAAGCTGCCAAGGAACGTTTTATGAACAATACTGTTCCTGGATGGCTGAAAGAAGCAAAGGCTAACGGACGTATTATCTAAAATTGATATGTGGAATAATTCTTGGGGACTGAAAGAAGGTATAATGACCTGTGGCGGACTTGTCGTCATAGGTCTTATACTTCATATTATTACCGGTGCTGTTGATTGGAACAGTTTTGCCAGTCCGCTTAATGTATATATCTTGGTGCTGTATGTGACAGTCTTAATAGTGCTCTATCTTTTAAGGCCGAAGCTGTATTTCGTACGTTGGGCTATGTCGTATAAGGCTGCTGTTCCGTCTTTGATTGCTGTCGTTCTCCTTACATTGCTTATGGGAATGATAAGGCAGGTGCCGTCTTCGGTACAGTCGGAAGATGTATTCATCTTGAACCGCATGCTTTCATTCTGGCCTTTTATTCTTGTCTATCTTTGGATGACTACTATCGTAGGACTGGTTTCTATAAGGAGTCTGTTTCATTTTCGCATCAGAAGAATACCGTTTCTGTTGAATCATCTTGGCCTGTTCATAGCCTTGGTTTCTGCTACTTTGGGAAGTGCCGATATGAAGAGACTTACGATGAACACCCGTATAGGTCAGGCGGAATGGCGTGCCACTGATGCTGATGGAAATGTGTACGAACTGCCGCTTGCCGTAGAACTGAAAGACTTCAGTATTGATGAATATCCTCCCAAGCTTATGTTGATAGATAATGCTACAGGCAAGGCTCTGCCCTATGATGCGCCTGAACATATGTTGCTGGAGGAAGGGGTAAAATCAGGAATGTTGTCAGGATGGAATATTGAGATATCGGACAGAATAGAGATGGCGGCTTCTGTATCGGGGAATGACACTGTGAAGTATGTGGAATGGCCTAGCGCCGGAGCAACTTATGCCGTAAATGTTAGAGCTGTATCGCCTGACGGCAAACAGTCTGTCAGCGGATGGGTAAGTTGCGGAAGTTTCCTTTTCCCTTATCAGGCATTGCGTCTTGACAATGATTGCAGCCTTGTCATGCCCGACAGGGAGCCTCGCCGTTATTCATCCGACGTAGTGATTTATACTGAGAGCGGCAAAACGCAGGAAGAGACCATAGAGGTGAACAGACCTGCCGAGATAGAAGGTTGGAAGATATATCAGCTTAGCTATGACGAAAGTAAAGGACGCTGGAGCGATATAAGTGTTTTTGAACTGGTTTCAGACCCGTGGTTACCTGCTGTATATGTAGGAATAATAATGATGATGCTGGGAGCATTATGTATGTTCGTTACGGCACAGAAGAGTAACAATTAGCAAACAAGTGATTATGATGAATTGGGATTGGTTTATATATTTTGCCGTTTTGTCTGTGGTATTGTGGACTGCAGGTTCTTGGAATGCCTTTAAAGGGTCACAGTCGAAGGCATGTGTTTTCACTATTGCCGGACTCCTTGTGTTCGGTACCTTCATAGGTCTGTTGTGGGCATCATTGGAACGTCCTCCACTGCGCACTATGGGAGAGACTCGCCTCTGGTACTCTTTCTTTTTGCCATTGGCCGGACTGATAACCTATGTCAGATGGAAATACAAATGGATTCTGTGTTTCAGTACCATACTGTCGGTGGTATTCATTTGCGTCAACCTGCTCAAGCCTGAGATTCACAATAAGGCATTGATGCCGGCATTGCAGAGTCCGTGGTTTGCTCCTCATGTCATTATCTATATGTTCGCATACGCTATGCTGGGTGCCTCTGCCATAATGGGAATTTATCTTCTATGGATAAAGAAGACCGGGTGCGATACCAAGGAGATGGCTTTATGCGATAATCTGGTGTATGTAGGTCTGTCATTCATGACTTTGGGAATGCTGACCGGTGCCTTGTGGGCTAAAGAGGCATGGGGACACTACTGGTCGTGGGACCCTAAAGAAACATGGGCTGCCGTAACATGGTTTTCATATCTTACCTATATTCACATGAGGTTAGGAATACAAGGCAGAGAAAGGTCATCCTTGTATATATTGCTTTTGTCGTTTATATTTCTACAGATGTGCTGGTGGGGTATTAACTATTTGCCTTCGGCACAAGGAAGCAGTATCCATACTTATAATATGAACTGATTAAAACCTTGAAATTTATGGGAAAAATAAGTTTACATTTTTTGATTCCATTCCTTCTTATGGGGAATGCATCATTGTCTTATGCTCAAGATGACAAAAAAGCGGATGACAGTTTCTGGGTGTCAGCCCAGATTCGTACAAGGGGAGAATACCGTAATGGTGCATTGTATCCCCGGGATAAAGGAGAGTCTCCGGCCGGATTCGTAAACGAGCGTGCCAGACTTACATTCGGTTATGAACGTCAGAAACTGGCTTTAAGGTTTTCTGCACAGCATGTAGGTGTATGGGGACAGAATGCCCTTATTGATAAAAACGGGCGTTTCATATTGAATGAGGCATGGGCTTCTTTCAATATGAATGACTATTGGTTTGTGCAGCTGGGTAGGCAGGCGTTGGTGTACGATGATGAACGAATTCTCGGAAGCCTTGACTGGAATGTTGCCGGACGTTATCATGACGCGTTGAAGATAGGATATAAGAACAATGGTCATCAGCTTCATGGAATATTTGCTTTCAATCAGAATGACGAGAACGTAATAGGAGGAACATTCTATGACAGCAGTAAAACCAAACTCTACAAGAATATGCAGACGTTGTGGTATCATTATGATTGCGCATCAACACCTCTGCAGGTTTCATTGCTTGCGATGAACATTGGTCAGGAAGGTGGAGATGCCGCGACAAGGAAGGCTGATACCAAATACATGCAGACTTTCGGTACTTATATCAAATATATGCCGGACTCATGGAACATCTCAGGATCGTTCTATTATCAGACCGGTAAAAATGCGGCTTCACGCACAGTTTCCGCTTATATGGGAAATATAGACCTCTCATATAGTATAAACAGATTATGGTCTGTGGGTATAGGTACAGACTATTTGAGCGGAACCAGCGATGCAGACGGAAAATATAAGGCGTTCAATCCTCTATATGGCACACATCATAAGTTTTACGGAGGAATGGATTATTTCTATGCCACAGATTTTGCGACCGGTTATAATCCGGGCCTTTCGGATACTCATGTGGGAGTTGACTTCAAGGTATCAAATGCTGTATCTATGGGGCTGAACTATCATTATTTTGCTACAGCGGTCAAGCTGGACAACCTGAAACGTACACTTGGTTCTGAGATTGACTATCAGTTGAACTGGAAAATAATGAAAGATGTAAGTATGTCATTAGGTTATTCCGTTATGTTCGGAACCTCAACAATGGATGTTGTAAAAGGTGGAAACCACAGCAGTTGGCAAGACTGGGGATGGGTTTCGCTAAATATAAACCCAAGAATTTTTATAAAATGACATAAATGATTATGAAAGGTCATTCAGTTTGCGGGATGGCCTTTTTCTTTTACAGAACAAAATTCTTTATAGCTTTCAGATTCAGTTCTATATAGTTGTTCTCCTTACGGGTAATAATACCTTCCTTTTCCATCTTGTTGAATTCTGTTGATAGGGCAGGACGTGTGACATTAATGTATTCTGCCAGCTGGGTGATAGTATGAGTAAGCTTTATTGTTGATGTTCCTTTGTCAAGTCTTTTCATCAGATATACCAGTATTCTTTCGCGGATGGTTTTTCTGGACAGTACATCCAGCCTCATAGTTGTACACACATTGCAATTTCCCGAGACACAAAGGAAATTCTTCAATATATCAGGGTATTTGCTTATCAGCTCGAATGTGGAATCTTTGGTGGCTATCAGTAATACAGATCTTTCTATAGTCTTAAATGTAGCGGGCAGACGGTTGTCCTTCTTGAAGAGGTGAGGTGTGGCAAATGCCCTTGGCGATTCTATATATTCTATCAGGACCTCGTTGGCGTTAGCATCGATGATATTTACTTCCAATGTACCTTTAAGAAGTACATACAGATTGCAGCATACATTGCCCTGTTCCAATACCACTGTGTTTTCATCAATATCATAAAGCTTTATATCAAGCTTTTTGATAATCTCGTGTTTGATGTTGTCTGGCAAATCACAGAACAGCGGTATTGACAGCAGTTTCTCCTTGTAGTAATTATCGAAAGTTATTGTTTTCATCTTTGCTTTACGGTTTCAAATACAAAAGTATCTGTTTAATCTCTAATAGTCAAATATATTTACGTATTAATGTCTTTTATTTATTGCCAAATGCAGGTCTCTGTCATAAATCTTACATACGGATAGGAGTAATGATAGTATTTTTGTGGCAGTTGAATGATTAATTTGTGGAATATGAGAAAAACAAGTCGTGAAATGGACAGCCAATGGGCATTGGAGGTGATGCGAAAGGCTCCGTATATAACTGTAAGTTTTACCAGAGCGGACGGTACTGCATACGGCGTGCCGCTTTCTTTGGCAAGCAAAGATGATAATGTATGGTATTTTCATTGTGCTCCGGAGGGAGATAAGCTTGATGCCATTGCTGTGAATCCGGAAGTATGCCTTTCTGCTGTAACCAAATGCCAGCCTACTGTAGGACCTAAAGACGGAACATTCACTCTCCAGTATCGTTCGGCTATCGCATTCGGAAAGGCTGAAATTGTAACTGACAATTATGAAAAGGTACTGGCTCTGAGGTTGATAAGCCAACGTTTCTTGCCCAAACACATGGATGCTTTCGAAGAAGCGGTTGAGAGAAGTCTTCATCGTACGGCGGTTGTCAGGATAGTCTTATTGGATCCTCCGACAGGGAAGCGTAAACAGTATGATAAGAATGGTGATGAGATGAAGTATGGCAGAATGGAATAATAAAATACTAAAGAATTGCTTATGAATTTGTTTGATGTATATTCTGTATTTCCCATAAATATAGTTCGTGGAAAAGGCTGTTATGTATATGATGAAGTCGGAAATTCATACCTGGATTTCTATGGTGGACATGCTGTAATATCAATTGGACACTCTCATCCGTATCTGATAAAGTGTATGTATGAGCAGATGCAGAATCTGATGTTCTATTCTAACTCTGTGATTAATAAACTCCAGGAAAAACTTGCATACGAATTAGGGGAATTATCCGGTTATCCGGATTACAGTGCGTTCTTTGTCAATTCGGGAGCAGAAGCCAACGAGAATGCCCTTAAACTGGCATCGTTTCATACTGGAAAGAAGAAGGTTATAGCTTTCAAGAGTTCTTTCCATGGCCGTACGTCTGCTGCAGTGGAAGTGACAGACAATCCGCTGATAACCGCACCTATTAATTCTAATGACAATGTCTATTTTGCAGATATGGATATTGCTGAGGTTGAGGACGTGCTGCGTAAAGGTGATGTATGTGCTGTGATAATAGAAGGAATATCGGGAGTGGGAGGAATAAGAGTTCCTGATGATGAATTCCTCAAGGCTTTAAGGAAACTTACCCAACAGTATAATGCCGTTTTCATTCTGGATGAGATACAATCCGGATACGGACGAACGGGAAAGTTCTTTGCCCATCAATGGTGCGGCATAAAACCTGACATCATTACTGTGGCAAAAGGCATAGCAAATGGTTTTCCTTTCTCCGGAGTATTGATAAGCGATGCTTTCAAACCGTGTAAGGGAATGCTTGGAACCACGTTTGGAGGAAATCATCTGGGATGTGCGGCTGCATTGTCGGTGATTCAGGTAATGAAAGATGAGCATCTTATAGAGAATGCCTATGAAGTAGGTTCCTATTTTATCGGTAAATTGCGTTCTTTGAATTCTCCGTTAATCAAGGAAGTGAGAGGGCGTGGACTGATGATAGGGATTGAGCTTACGGTTCCTGTATCTGTTATTCGCAATTCTTTGCTGTATGATTATCATATATTTACTGGATACTCAGGAAAGAATGTTCTGAGGATATTGCCTCCTTTGTGTGTTTCAAAATCTGAGGTTGATAGTTTTATAGATAAGTTTTTTAAGTGTTTGCATAAGGTTGAATGCGGAAATGATTGAGCAGGAAGGAAAATTGCCTTATAAGGTTTTTGTTATAGCTGGAAGCGAACCTTTGGGTACGGCTGGTATTCAGGCTGACATCAAAGCAATATCTGCATGTGGCGGATATGCAGCCGGAGCAATAACATGCGTTGTTGATGAGGATACAGAACACGTGAAAGATGTATGTCTGATACCGGTTGAAATGCTTGTCTCCCAGATTATATCATTTATGGAAGATGTTGAGGCTGATTGTATCAAAACAGGAATGTTATATTCGAAAGAATTGGTGTTTCGGGTATCTGAAACAGTAAGAAAATATGCTCATGTCCCTTTGGTAGTAGATCCTGTTATGGTTAGTTCTTCAGGGGATCAACTTTTGGAAGATGATGCTGTTCTATATTATAGAAAATATCTTATTCCTCTTGCTTCCCTTATTACACCCAATATGAGGGAGGCGGAGATCCTACTTGGCAGAAGGTTGAATATTGGTGGTATCAAGGATGATTTAAGAGAGCTGTCCCAGTGGGGAAATTCTGTGATTGTTAAGTCTGTACGGTGTGATGATAAAATCTCAGATTATTTTTATTGTCCGCAGAATGATTGCTTTAAGGAATATACTAAACCTTTTATTGAAACAAGAAATGTGAATGGTACAGGTGATATGTTTGCTTCTGCCATTGCTACGTATATAGCCATGGGATGTAATATAGTTGATGCCATAGATAAATCTGAAGAGTTTATTTATAATGCTATAAAATATGGTGCTAGATTTTCGTTTGGGACAGGATTTGGACCAGCTTTTCCATTCTATAATAATTGGAGGTAAAATGTTTACAACACCTTAATTGAAATATATAATTTTGATTTATTTGTTACAGTTTTGTAATAACATACTCTCTTAGTGATTTTTTATTGTGAAAAATACACCTTATTATATAGATAAATTGAATCTTATAATTCAATTTTCTTTTGTATTATACTTGCAATAGACTTGAAATGTTTATGTAATACCATGCTTATACTTTCGCGGCAGAAAAGAAAAATAAACAAGAGAAAGAGACTATATGAAATTTAAGCTGGTATTGGTTTTGGTGCTGTTTGTTTCTGTTGCGGCAAATGCACGTATAGTTAGAGGTATTATTAAGGATGCACAGACAGGCGAGGAGATAATAGGAGCGTCTGTTGTTGTAAAAGAAGAACCTTCAAAGGGAGTTGTTTCAGGATTGAACGGTAGTTTTAATCTGGATTTGGATTATGGAAAATGCACACTCGTTTGTTCCTATATAGGTTATGAGACATACGAGGTAGTGGTTGAGGCTAACAATGCAGAAGTTTTTATTCCGTTGAAAACTGATGATGTTATGCTGGCAGAAGTCACAGTGGTGGCAACTAATCCAGGACGTACAGAGGCCGGAGCTAGAGGCATAGAAAGAAAAGCCATGAATGTGGTGAATGTGATGAGTGCAAAAGCAATAGAGCTTTCACCTGATATAACAGTGGCAAATGTCATACAAAGAATGTCGGGTGTGACAGTTGAAAGAAACAGTAGCGGTGAAGGACAGTATGCAATTCTTCGTGGTATGGATAAGCGCTACAATTATACATTGGTAAACGGTGTAAAGATTCCAAGCCCTGACAATAAGAACCGATTTGTTCCATTGGATATATTCCCTTCTGAAATGCTTGACAGACTTGAAGTGACAAAATCTCTTACAGCTAATATGGAAGGTGATGGAATAGGTGGAGCTGTAAACTTGGTTATGAAGGATGCGCCGTCCGAACGTCAGTTCACTGCAAATATTTCTACAGGATATAACTCTATGTATTTCGACCGCGATTTCCAGTCGTTCAATAAAGGAGCAATAACCAAACAGTCTCCTTACGAATTGAAAGGTATGCCGGAGGCATTCAAGGTAAGTGATGAAGATTTCTCACACGATAATCTGCGCATGACGTGGAAGAAGCCTTTGCCGGATCTGACTGCAAGTCTTTCATACGGTGACCGCTTCTTCAATAATAAACTCGGTGTAATGTTGTCAGGAAGTTTTCTGAATACATATCGTGGAAAAGAAAGCGAGATTTATTATCAGCCGGGACGTGATGTGAATAACACTGAGACAAGAAATTATTCAGACCAACAGACACGTATCGGAGCTCATGCCAAGTTCGACTATCATATAAGTCCGAAACATAAGCTTACATGGTATAACGGATATATGGATATGCGCGAGACTGAAGTCCGTGACCGTCTGGACAAGAAAGAAGGATATGTCCGAATGAGGTGGAACCGTCAGTATATCGTAAACTCTACGTTGAAAGGTGAACATTCATTCCTTGCAGACAATGCATTGCATCTGTCATGGTCGGCAGTAGTGTCAAAGGCTTTTAATGAGACACCGGACAATAATGAGATTTCACTCCTTGGAGGTGGTGATCGTGTGGCTGTGAATAGAGCATTGATAAACCGTTGGGAACATAATTCAGACCGTGACAAAGCCGGATACGTTGATTTGTCATATAAACTTGATTTGTCTGACTCTGAATTTGAATTCTCTGCCGGAGGTATGTTCCGCGACAAGAAAAGAGACAGTTTCTTCAATGAATATACTTTTGAAACCATTTTGGGAGAAAGCCAGTACAGAGGTGAAGATTGGAACAATTATGATGAAATAGATTTTTATTATAAGACACGTAATATCAACGGTGCTTTGAATTATGATGCTACAGAACAGATCGGAGCTGGTTATGGTATGGCAAAATACACTTTCGGAAAATGGGAATTTATTGCCGGAGTACGTGTAGAACATACTAATCAGGGATATCTTCTTAAATATCCTACAGATGGAGTTGATGCCGAAGGAAACCAGAAATATGTTGATGTATTGCCTAGTTTCCATACCAAGTATGAAGTTCATAAGAATGCCAATATGCGTTTCTCTTATGCACGTGCAATAAACCGTCCTAGCTTCTTTGAAATTGTTCCTTACACAATTTTGAATGAAGACTTCAGCGAGAAAGGTAATCCGGATTTGAAACATACTGTTGCCGATAATTTGGATTTGCGCTATGAGTTTTTCCCTAGATCGTCAGAACAGTTTATGGTAGGCGTGTTCTACAAATATATTCAGGATCCAATCGAGCAGGGTTTGGTTCCGCAGGGACAGGATTTGTTCTATATCCCGATGAACTATGGTGATGCTTCTAATCTTGGAGTAGAGGTTGATGTAATGAAGTATTTTAACTGGTTCGGTATTAAGGCCAACTATACTTATACACATTCCAAAATTACTACAGAGAAACGTACGATGCAGGGCTCTGATGTGGTAGTAGTAGAACAGACCAGACCACTATACGGACAGGCTGCCCATGTGGCAAACTTATCATTGCTTCTGAAAAGCAGCAAGTATGGTTGGGAAGGCCAGATTGCCGGAAGTTATACAGGTAAGCGTTTGAGTGAAGTATCCAACTATTTCGATGATGACATTTGGGAAGACGGATATATGCAGCTTGACGCTTCGGTAGAGAAAAGCTTCAAAAACGGTATCTCCATATATGCCAAAGCATCAAATCTGCTTGATACACCTTTGCTCAGATTTACTCATAAAGGTCCATATACAGACGGTATAACAGGCTTTGAACGTAAAAACGGCAATTTGATTGAACGTAAAGAATGGCATGGACAATCGTTTATGCTTGGTATCAGATATAAACTTTAATAGGTATTAAATAAATTGACTAACAACTTTTAATTTTTGAAAAATGAGACTGAAAAATTATTTTTGGGCTAGCGCTGCAATGATCAGCCTGTCATTAATGGCCATTTCTTGTACTGAAGATAATGTAGCTGATTCAGACAATGACAACGGTTCTGATGTAGAAGGTTCTACAGATCTAGGTGATTTTACAAACAACGATGTAGTGGTATGGGAAGCAGACAAAGTTGTTGAATTGAAAGATCATTTCACTGTTCCGGAAGGTAAGACTCTTGTCATTAAAGAAGGTGTTCAGGTTATTGCAACAGGAAAGGTTGGAATGAATGAACTTCCTATCGAGTTTACAGTAAAGGGTAATCTTTATTGTGAAGGTACAGCTGAGAAACCTGTTCTTTTCTCTATTCCTGAAAATGAAAGAACTGAAAGTAATATTTTCGAAGGAAAGTGGGGAGGTATTGTTGCCACTTCAACTTGTCAGGAAATGCTTATCGACCATACTATTATAGAATATGTTGGTGGAGATGTTCTGGAAGGAGCTCCGGCAGCACTTGCAGGAATATATGAAGCCGGTGATGATGCTTATCCTCAGATAACTACTAATAATACTAAAGGTAATTATGTCATCACAAATTCTATCCTACGTTATGGAGTTTCAGATGCTATCTATATGATGGGCGGTAACGCAATTATTGCAAACAACGTATTCTGTGCAAACGGTAAGACAGGTGAAGAAGCTGTGAATGTCAAGTCAGGATGTGTGGTTGATGTTGCCGGAAACTTGATGTTTGCTCCAAACACCAACGCATTGAAATTATCAAGCAAGTCACAGAGTGAGGAAAGAGCTCAGGCAAAGATTCAGGCTTACAACAATACAATAGTAAATGCCGGATGGAGACGTGATGAAGATAAAGGTGGTAGTATCTATGTAGAAGAAAATGCTAATGTAAAAGTGTTCAACAATCTTTTGGTTAACTGTAAGTTCAAGGCAACTACTCCTTTCTGGAATCAGGATTCTTCAGACCGTTACGACAGAAATAATTCAGTTATAGATTATAACTACTATGCTTCTGGCTCTCAGAAAATCGATGAGGCTGATTATGTATATGAAGCTGGTATAGAATACTCTTGGGAAGGATATAACTACTCTTATACATTGGAAGATGAAGATGATGGTGAAGTGATATACATCAACATGTATGACACAGAAAAAGTTGATAAGAATTCAATCGTAGCTACCGAAGATGACTCAAAAGATCCTAAGTTTACAGCTTTTGATATTAATGCAGTTCGTCTTCTTGACTATCAGCTATTCAATAATGACGGAACACAGAAATATGATTTCCATCTTCAGGCTGGTTCACCGGCTTTGAACGGAGCATACAGCGGTACAGATATGCAGCCTGCATTCGTGTCAACAGGTTTGACAGTAAACGGCAAAACATATAAGTCTCCGGCTCCAGAAGCACGCTATGGCGCTTATGGTCAGAAGTAATCATTAAATTGATATATGTAAAAATAAGTCCGGACAAGTTTCGGACTTATTTTTTTTGAAAATGTTTCATACCAGGAATAATTTTCAGATTCATTTCAGATTTGAGAAATACTTTTGCACAAGTAATAAATAAAATTATAATCTATAAATATAACAACATCATGAACTCATTAAGAAAAAACATTATTACGCTATTTATGGCTTTGTTTGTCGTTACAGTTTCTTTTGCACAAACACCTGAAAGCTGGAAGACTCTTGAAAAGCCATTGAATTTCTATCTTGCCAATGACCTTGGCCGAAACGGATATTATGACCAGAAACCTATTGCCGAACTGATGGGCAATATGGCGGAAAACGTGGATATTGAATGTGTGATTGCTGCAGGCGACGTGCATCACTTCGAAGGAGTGCGCAGCGTGAATGACCCTCTGTGGATGACAAACTATGAACTTATATATAGTCATCCTGAACTGATGATTCCATGGTATGCAATTCTTGGTAATCACGAGTACCGTGGAAACACTCAGGCTGTAATAGATTACAGTGCAGTAAGTGCAAGATGGAATGTACCTGACAGATATTATACTTTCGCTATGGAAAATGACGGTGTCACTGTACGTTTCGTAATGGTGGACACAGCTCCTCTTCTTGACAAATATCGTGAAGATACTGAGAAATATCCCGATGCTTGCAAACAGGATATGAACAAGCAATTGGCATGGATTGATTCTGTTCTGACTGCTGCAAAGGAAGACTGGGTGCTTGTAGTGGGACATCATCCTATATATGCTGAGACAGGAAAAGATGATTCAGAAAGACTTGATCTGCAGAAAAGACTCGATTCTGTTTTACGCAAACACAAAAATGTAGATATGTATTTGTGCGGACATATTCACAATTTCCAGCATATACGTAAGGCTGACAGTAATATTGATTATGTAGTGAATACATCAGGTTCGCTCAGTCGTAAGGTAAAACCTGTTGATGGAACCAAGTTCTGTAGTGGTGAAACAGGATTCTCACTTATCTCGGCTGATAAAAAGGAACTTAACCTGCACATGATAAACAAGGAAGGTAAAGTAATCTATACGGTTTCACGCAAGAAATAAGGTTTCATATATTTCCCAAATGTAAGTCCGGATAACAATAGTATATTGTATATGGCAGCAGCCGATACACTATGCTATTGTTGTCCGGCTTTTTTTATTATTTTGCTATATCCATGTGGCATTTGTAATGAATTGAGATTTGAGTAGTTAAAAAACATGAAATACGCAGTGGCAGATAGTTTAAAAACATGTTATTAAGCATGTGTTTGTAATTCTTTTAATATTTTTGCACAGAATTCAATTTTGTGTGCCGTTGAAGGCAATTTTGATAAAAAGATTATAAACCAAAAAAATAGAGCATGATACAGAAAGTATTGATAGCTAATCGTGGAGAGATAGCAGTGCGTGTTATGCGTTCTTGTCGTGAGATGGGAATCAGGACAGTAGCAGTTTTCTCGGAAGCCGATAGAGCGGCACGCCACGTATTATATGCAGATGAAGCTTGTTTCATAGGTCCTGCTGCATCTCGTGAAAGTTATTTGAATATTGACAAAATCATTGAGGCAGCCAAGCGTCATGGTGCAGATGCTATTCATCCGGGGTATGGTTTTCTTTCTGAAAATTCAGAATTTGCCCGCAGATGTAAGGCGGAAGGAATTATCTTTATCGGTCCTGATCCTGAAACAATGGATGCCATGGGAGATAAGATTTCTGCAAGAAAACACATGATTGCTGCCGGAGTACCTGTAGTTCCGGGAACAGAAAAACCTTTGCAGAATGTAGAGGAAGCAAAGAGAATATGTAATGAAATAGGTTACCCAGTAATGCTGAAGGCTTCAATGGGTGGTGGCGGTAAAGGTATGCGTCTTATCCATAGCGAGGCTGAGGTGGAAGAGGCTTACAACACAGCACGCTCAGAGTCAATGTCATCTTTCGGGGATGATACTGTTTATCTGGAGAAATTCGTTGAAGAACCTCATCACATTGAGTTCCAGATTTTGGGCGACAATTATGGCAATGCCATACATTTGTTCGAAAGAGAATGTTCTATACAGCGTAGAAATCAGAAAGTGGTAGAAGAAACTCCTTCTCCATTCGTAACTCCAGAGTTGCGTGAAAAGATGGGTAAGGCTGCCGTAGCCGCTGCCAAGGCAGTAAACTACAAGGGTGCCGGTACTATTGAATTCCTCGTTGACAAGAACCGTAACTTCTATTTCCTTGAAATGAATACACGTCTTCAGGTTGAACATCCTATCACAGAAGAGGTTGTTGGTGTTGACCTGGTTAAGGAACAGTTGCGTATCGCTAACAATGAGCCTTTGCATCTGAAGCAGGAAGAACTGAAACAGAGAGGACATGCCATTGAATGCCGTATCTGTGCAGAAGATACAGACAATAACTTTATGCCTTCACCGGGTATTATCAAGCAGCTGATGGAACCTAACGGTATCGGTGTACGTATAGACAGCTATGTATATGAAAGTTACGAAATTCCTATCTATTACGACCCGATGATAGGTAAGCTGATTGTATGGGCTACTACACGTGAATTTGCCATTGAGCGTATGCGCCGAGTTCTGTATGAATACAAGATTACCGGACTCAAGACTAACATCAGTTACTTGCGTCATATAATGAATGTTCCTGACTTTGTAGAAGGTCACTATAATACATTGTTTATTCCTAAGCATCAGGAAATGCTTAAAGAATGGGCAGGCAAGAAAGAAGAAGAGACTGAAAACATAGCCATGATAGCTGCATATATCGACTATCTGATGAATCTGGAAGAAAACAAGGGAACATCTTCGGATAACCGTCCTATCAGCAGATGGAAAGAATTTGGATTGCAGAAAGGTGTATTAAGAATATAAAAGAGGTAACAAGGCTACAGTTACAAGTTAACAAGGCATTCCATTCGGACGGCAACCTTGTCAACTCGTCAACTTGTAATCTAAAAAACTGACAATATGGAAATACATATAGGAAACAGAGTTGCTGATGTTTCATTGGTCAGCAAGGAAGGTAATAAGGTGCAACTGACTATTGATGGCGTTCCATACGACGTGGATATCGTAATGGCTGAAAACGGTAGTTGCTCTATTATACATGATGGTAAATCGTATAACACAGAACTTATCCGTAAGGAAGGTGGTAAGAGTTATACTGTAAATGCTCACTATCAGTCATATAACATTGATATCATAGATTCACAGGCCAAGTATCTTCGTATGCGTAAGGGAGCTGATGAAAAACAGCAGGATAAGATTGTTTCTCCTATGCCTGGTAAGATTGTGAGCATACCGGTTTCTGTAGGTGACAAACTTGAGAGTGGTGATATAGTAGTTGTAATTGAAGCCATGAAGATGCAGAGTAACTACAAGGTAAGCGCTCCTTGCGTAGTTAAGGAGATCCTTGTAAAAGAAGGTGACTCTGTAAATGCCAATCAGGTGGTTATGACTTTGGATATTATTAAAGAAGACTAATTATGACAACAGAAGAACAATACAAATATTTTCAGGAGCTTGACAAGAAGGCTTCTCAGGGCGGTGGAGTAGAGCGTGTGGAAAAACAGCATGCCAACGGACATATGACAGCCCGCGAACGTATAGACATGTTGCTTGACAAAGGAACATTCAACGAAATAGACAAGTTCGTGATACATCACTGTACCGACTTCGGTATGGAAAAGAACCATATTCCTGGCGACGGTATCGTGTGCGGTTATGGTAAAGTTGACGGACGTCTGGTTTATGTATATGCTTACGATTTCACTGTATATGGCGGTACACTTAGTGTGACAGGCGCACAGAAGATTGTAAAGGTACAGCAGTTGGCACTCAAGAACGGTGCTCCGGTAATTGCATTGAACGACTCAGGTGGCGCACGTATCCAGGAAGGTGTGGGAAGTATCTCAGGTTATGCTTCTATCTTCTATCAGAACACTATCGCTTCAGGTGTTATTCCACAGATATCTGCTATCCTTGGTCCTTGTGCCGGAGGTGCTTGTTATTCTCCAGCACTTACTGACTTCATCTTTATGGTGAAGGAAAAGAGCCACATGTTCATCACAGGACCGGATGTGGTTAAGACTGTAACTCACGAAGATGTCAATAAGGAAGAACTTGGTGGTGCATACACACACAGCAGCAAGAGTGGTGTAACTCACTTCCTTTGTGATACAGAAGAAGAAACACTTATGGGTATCCGCGAACTGTTGAGCTTCCTGCCATCAAATAATATGGAAGATGCTCCTATCCAGCCATGTTCTGATGATATCCGCAGAGCAGACGAATCGCTTATGTCTGTAATTCCTGATGATCCAAACATGCCTTACGATATCAAGAATATCATCGAGCCTGTAGTGGATAATCAGTACTTCTACGAAGTAATGCCACACTTTGCAAAGAACATGGTAGTGGGATTTGCCCGCATGGGAGGTCGTTCTGTAGGTATCGTAGCAAACCAGCCTGCATATCTTGCCGGCGTGCTTGATATCGATGCTTCAGACAAGGCTGCACGTTTCATCCGTTTCTGTGACTGCTTCAATATTCCTATCATTTCGTTTGTTGACGTGCCTGGCTTCTTGCCTGGATGCGATCAGGAACACAATGGTATCATCCGTCACGGAGCCAAGATTGTTTATGCATACGCTGAGGCTACAGTGCCTAAGATTACAGTTATCACACGTAAGGCATACGGTGGTGCATACATCGTTATGAACAGTAAGCCTATCGGTTCGGATGTAAACTTCTCATATCCTACAGCAGAGATTGCCGTTATGGGTGCTGATGGAGCTGTAAATATCCTTTACCGCAAGGCTACTCCTGAAGAAAAGGCTAAGGCAGTAGAAGAATACAAGGAGAAATTCTCTAACCCATATCGTGCTGCTGAGCAGGGATATATTGATGAAATCATTCTTCCTAAAGATACAAGATATAAACTTATTCAGGCGTTGGAAATGACTCAGAACAAGAGTCAGAGCAATCCTCCAAAGAAACATGGAAACATGCCTTTGTAATAAGGTGATATCATAATAAAAGAAGATGAACAATGACATTTTATGGTTTTTGCAGACTATAGATGTTGTTGTTCATCTTTTTTATGTTTACAAATGTTTCACGCATTTTAATGTACCGATGTTTTTTTGTACTTTTACGCTCTATATATTTTATATTCCAGAATAGTATGAAAAGATTTATTATGTTGGCAGCCATGTTCTTCTGCCTTTTTGGTGTAACAAATTTAATGTCGCAAAACCCTGTAGCCGATAAGGCGGGATATATAGTAAAGGTAGGGGATATGGCCCCTGATTTCGAAATGACTCTCACTGACGGAACTAAAGTGAAGCTCTCATCACTCCGCGGAAAAGTGGTAATGCTTCAGTTTACAGCGAGCTGGTGCGGTGTTTGTCGTAAGGAAATGCCTTTTATAGAGAGTGATATATGGCAGAAGCACAAGGATAACAAGCAGTTTGCCCTTTACGGTATAGACCGTGATGAACCGCTGGAGCGTGTGAAGGCATTTGCTAAGCAGACAAAAGTCACTTATCCTCTAGGACTTGATCCGGGGGCAGATATTTTTGCGCTTTATGCGGAAAGAAATGCCGGAATAACCAGAAATGTGCTTATCGACCGTAATGGAAAGATTGTAATGATGACAAGACTTTTCAATGACGATGAGTTCAAGTCATTGTGCAATAAAATAGATGAAATGTTAAAAGACTGACGGTAAAAGTATGAAGCGCATTTGTTTTTTATTGTCATTCTTTTGTGTAATATCTTTTTCGGTATCGTCTCAAACTAAGAAAGAACCTCTTTTCGGTAAATCTCATTCGTCCTACACGGTTAGTTCTTCATCGCTGAAAGGGGCTGTCTTTTATCTCGTAAGTGGTCATGGAGGGCCTGATCCGGGCTGTATAGGCAAGTATCAGGGAAAGGAACTGCATGAGGATGAATATGCCTACGATATAATACTCCGTTTGGGTAAGGAACTCCTGGAGAGGGGGGCAAAGGTCTATTTTATCATTCAGGATGCAAAAGACGGTATCCGCGACTCTTATATTCTGAAGAACAGCAAGCGTGAAACTTGTATGGGCAAGCCGATACCTTTGAATCAGGTTGAACGCTTGAAACAAAGGTGTGTAGCTATAAATAATCTCTACCGCAAGGACAAGAGCAGTTATAAGCGTGCTATATTCATACATGTAGATAGCAGATCGAAAAGTAAACAGACTGACGTGTATTTCTATCACGCTCCTAAAAGCAAATACGGAGAGCGTCTTGCAACAGAAATTCAAAAGACTTTCAAAGGCAAATACAGAAAACATCAGCCGGGTAGGGGCTTCAGCGGAACAGTAAGCGAGCGTAATCTTTATGTGTTGCGGAATACCACTCCCGTAGCTGTGTTTATGGAGCTGGGCAATATGCAGAACGCCCTTGACCAGAAGCGTCTGGTGATTCCAAATAACCGCCAGGCCTTGGCCAACTGGATTACTGAGGCTATAGTGAAAGATTATAAGAAGAAATAAACAGCGATGTAGAACAGCATTTTTTGTACCTGTTCTTATTCGATTTTAAACGTGCCCGCGTTTTGTCTTAAACACGGGCACGTTTTGTCTTAAACATGCCCGTGTTTTTTTATGGATTTAAAAGCGGGTGAAATGTACTGAATTGGATTTGGCTTGTGTGTTACTTTATGTTAAATTTTAATGCGGTCTAATATATGATTTTCGTCTGTTATTAATGTGCTTATAGTATAAAAATAGCTTAATTGGGGGTCATTACGGTCACTACGGTCATATGAACCCATTTTTTTACGAATTAGCTTATGTCGTATTTCCTAATAAGTTCCGATATTGAAAATTTCTTTAACCCTATGCCAACTTGAAGAATGGTAATTTTATATCTCAAAACAGTATGCTTATGAAATTAATAAATGTTAAAATATTCCAAAATTGAGCATACTCTTTATATTGTAAATACAGTGTGTATTTATAAAATAAGCCTATGTTTTTTATAAGTGATAAGTTAATCCTGAATATCACCGATTATATGGCTTGAAATAAGTATTATTTGTATAATCTGTTTATATATAATGAGTTATGGTTCTATATGACGAAAAAATAGGATCATATGACCGTAGTGACCGTAATGACCGTAAAATCTTAAGTGAATTATGCGTTTTTTATTCGTAGCGCTAAGAAAATTTCATAAAACCAGTCAGGCTTATGTAATTTATATTAGCAATAGTAAGTAAAAATTTGCACTTACACAGGCGCCCGTGTTTTCGTATAAATAAATCTATATTAAACGGCTTGTCTGATAGCATGAGAGCAAAAAATGACAAATAATAAAGAGGCGTATTTTTGTTACGATGAAAAAATCCAAGTTTTGAGTTTGCTATTTATGGTGGGCGGAAAAGGGTTTTCTCTGGCTGGAGATAATAATGAATAATTTTACTGTTTTTAAGTGTATAATAATATATATTTACATTTAGACGTAAGTTTATAAGGTCGGGTGCTTGCAGGTGTATCTGTGGAAGTACTTGATAAAATAACAACTTTGAACTATTCAAAATTTTCGAATAGTTCAAAGTTAAAGGACGAGTTGTTCGGAATTACCGGGCAACTCGATTTTTATGTTTTACTGATAATTCTGTTCAAAACGTGAATTATGCTTTTATATGGTAATATTTTAGTATATTCAATCTGAAAAATGACATATTTTACTTATTTTTGCATATATAATGAGAAGTATGAGGTAAAATAGAGTTATTTGTGATGCAAGAAGAAAAGTATAGAATATCATTTACTGCAGGGACGCTTTTGATGGAGGAAACTTGTGCTGTTGCGGAAGTGTTTCTTGAAACGGGACGTGATTGGAATAGAACCAGAGAATGTGCTTTGAGGGAAAATCTGATGCGAAAGGAAAAAGTTTCAACAAATAAAAGATTGTTCTCTTTGGTAAAACAACGTATAGAAGTACTGAATGAGGAAGAACAGAATCTTTTGGTTGCAGGGACAAATTCTGTACGACGGCTTTTACTTCTCCTTGCCGTGTGTAAAGCTCATTCATTTATATTTGATTTTATCTTTATCAATGTTAGAGAATGCTTTTTTAGTATGCATGAGAAAATTACACATGCTAATTTCAATGAATTTTTCAACGAAAGCAAATATGTTCATCCAGAGTTGGAAACCATAACAGATTTGACTTTAAGAAAAATACGGCAGGTGATTTTTCGCATATTGGAGCAGGCTGAACTTATAGAGTCGATAGATACGGGAATTTTACGTCGGCCTTATTTGCCGGAGCAAATAGAAAGAATAATCGTTAAGGATAATCCTAAATGGTTGGGAATCTATCTGTATTCGAATAACGAAATAAATAATGCCATAAGCCTTTATGAATAATATATTTATATCCGATATGGATACGGTTTTTGAAAAAGTATATCAAAAACTTTCATCGCCGGATTTTGGAAAAAATCTTGGTGGTGAACTGCCATTATATATTCAACCTATCCCTGTGTCCGGACAGACTGAACTCAATACACAAGTAGAAAGGCTTGTCTCCAGACTATCAAAGTTAGGAAAGAATTCCATTGTTGTGGATTTATATAGGTTGGCTTTGGATATTATTGATGAAGAAGGTATTTTGGAAACTTTACTTGAGGATGAGAAAAATATCGATAAAGACGATTTGAACGCTACGTTTGAAAGTATATTTGATACAAAAGAAATTCTCATACCACGAATGCGCTCGATGATAGAGGAAAACAAATATGATTTTGTTTTTATAACAGGTGTAGGTCGGGTATATCCTTTTATTCGTTCACACAGTATTGTTAATAATATGGAAGGGTTGGTCGATAATGCAAACATTGTTCTTTTCTTTCCTGGTGAGTATAACAGGCAGCAGATATCGCTATTCGGCAAGCTACCTGCAGACAACCATTATAGAGCGCATAATCTTAATGATATAAAAACAATTTACGATAATTTATAACTACCATGATACAGGAATCTATATACAGAAAAGATATAAATCGTGAAATTAACGGTGTTATCAAGGCTGATAGCACAACACAGTTAGAAGAAGAAATAACAGAGTATGTAATAACAGCCGAACAGATACGTCTTTTGCCTCGTCTTTTCGATACATTGTCCTCTTCACAGAAAGTAAACTGCGTTTGGATTTCAGGTGATTTCGGTAGTGGTAAATCACACTTGCTGAAGATTCTTTCATACGTGCTTGAAAACAGGCTTGAGATAGATGGTCGTAAATGTGGAGATATATTTGCAGATAAGGCAGAAGATGATTTTGAACTTAAACGTGATATAGTTTCTGCGTGTAAGATTCCTACAGAGACAGTACTCTTCAATATTCAGGAGTTGCATGACGGATTAGGTAAAAATACAAGTGATCCTGTACTTGCCATTTTCCTGAAAGTGTTCAACAGGAAATTCGGTTATGACGATAAGAAACCTGAAATAGCTGAGATAGAAAGATATTTTGACAATCAGGGGAAATATGAATTGCTGAAATCGGAATACGAACGTTTGCACGGAGAGAAATGGTCAGAAGCTCGTAAGACAATTCTGCTAAAGCTGCAGAAGCTTGCACAGGTGGTAGCACTTATTGAAGGTATTGACAAGGAAACGGCCGAGAAGAATATCCGTGCGCAGATTTCCAATTTCAAGATGGATATAGACAGTTTTGTCGCTTTAGTTAAAGAACATCTTGACAAACAGCCGCAAAAGAGCCGTTTCGTGTTTTTTGTTGATGAAGTAGGACAGTTCATCGGCAAGGACGTGCACCGTATGTTATCATTGCAGACCATTGCTGAGGGATTGACTGACAAGACTGACGGAAGGGCATTTATGGTGGTGACATCACAGATGGATATGGATTCTACGCTTGGCGATTTGAACAAACAGCAGTCTAATGATTTCTCACGTATTCAGGGACGTTTTACTACACGCCTTTCTTTGACAAGTGCCAATGCTGATGAGGTTATCAAGCGTCGTTTGCTTGAAAAGAAGGATGAACCGCAGGCTGTTCTTTGTGCCGAGTATGACAAACAGAAGAATATCATCAAGAGTCTGTTTAATTTTGGAGACCAGAGCCAGTTTAAGAATAATTACAAAAGTGACGGACAGTTTGCAATCAGCTTTCCATTTATGGACTATCAGTTCAGTCTGTTGCAGAAATCTATAATCGAATTGAGCAGTCACAGCGCATTTACAGGAACACAGACTTCTGTGGGCGAACGTTCAATGCTCAGCATTATGCAGACAGTTGCAAAACGGTATAAAGATAAAGACCTTTCTAAAATAGTCCGTTTTTGCGATATGTACGAAGGATTGCGTGATATTCTTCAGACAAGGATTACTTCTGACATCCAGCAGGCTGAACGTGCACTGAATGATACATTGGCTCTTGATGTCTTGAAAGCATTGTTCCTTTTGAAGTATGTGAATGGCTTCCCTGCTACACTTGACAATATTACACGCATCCTGCTGCCTACACTTGATTCGGACTTTCCGGCCTACAGAAGCGATATTCATGAGGCATTGAATAAGCTTGTGCGTCAGTCTTATGTAGAAAAGGGAGCTAATGATGAATATCATTTTCAGACCAATGAAGAGAAAGACATTGAAAATGAGATAAAGAATGAAGAACTTCGTCCTGAAGCGATTAATGAAGAGCTGAAAAAGATTTTCCGTGACGATATTTTCTCGGAATCTAAAATCAAGTTATCCAACTTTAAGATATTCCCATACGGAAGAATGGTGGACGAGGTTATGGACGGACGCGAAGCGGAAATGTATATTCATTTCATCACGCCGTTGAATGAACTTGACAGTAGTTCCAAAAATAACCTGTGTATGTATTCTATGAAGCATGGCAATCAGCTTTGTGTAGTACTTGGCGAAGACAAGGAATTGTCGGAAGACCTCGTGATGTACAAAAAAGCTGACAAGTGTCTTACGCGTTTACTGTCCAGAAATGATGACGGTTATCGCCAGCAGATAATCTCGGATAAACGAAGAGTAAACAGCCGTCGTCGTGAAGCGATAGTCACTCGACTGACTGAACTTACAAAATCGGCCAGAATGTACTTGGGAGGTCAGGAACTGACGGATATAAAGAGTCAGGAACTTAAAACACGCCTCACAGAAGGAATGAAACAGTTGGTAGAACTGACTTACACAAATCTGAAGATGCTCACCATTGATTACGATGACAGTATGCTGAAAGATGTTATCAACAGTCCGTTCAGTGGTAGCGGTTATGGAGCATACGAGGACGATGTATGTACGCTGGAAATATTTAATGAAATATCAAGGCAGAAACAGTTGGCTGTAAGGACTAAGGTTAAGGATATTGTAGATAAGTTCAAAGGTGGTACATACGGTTGGTACGAAACAGCTACTCTCTGTATTCTGGCAAAATTATTCAAGATGGAGAAAATCTCTTTCCGAAATAATGGAGCACCTATAGCCGACCGTGATATATATACTGCACTTACCAATTCAACTCAGCAGGCTAATACTGTTGTTGATATAGAAGAAACAATAACCGCTTCACAAATCAAGAAACTGAAGGACCTTTACAAAGAGTTCTTCAATAATGAAGGTTGTATAGCTACAAGTGCGAAGGATGTTCACTCTGCTTTTATCGAACGTATGAATAAGGAAGTGGACTATCTTAGAACTGTATCCGAGAGAAATCATTATGAATTTGTGAAGCCGTTGGAACCGGTAATATCAGAATTAAAAAACATAGCATCGTATGCTTATCCGGGATTGTATCAGAATACCAAGAAAATTGATAATGCTTTGGATGATAAACTGGATATTGCTGACGAAATAAGCTCATTTATCAACAGTGCTCAGTTTGCCATATATAAGCGTATAGAAGTTTTCCGTACAGGTAATCAGGCTAATTTGGCTTATGTATCTAAGGAAAAGACAGACAGACTTGGCAGAATATATGAAAGCAGACAGCCGTGGAAGGATATGACTAAGGCTAATGAACTTCTGAATGAAATAAGCAGTGAGATTCAGAAACTTCAGGCTGAATCACAATCAGAAGTTCTAATGCTGATAGAGCAGAAACTATCTGCTGTTAAGGCTATTCCGTCGTTTGATGAAGTGAGTGATAATCTGCGACATCAGATAGTCCTGATTTTCGATATTTTAAGTCAGAAGGCTAAGGAAGAAAGGTATATTGGAAACCTTAAGGCCATGAATTCTGATATCAGCAAAGCTTACGAAAATAGTTTGAAATCCATAAACGAATGGTTGGAGGAACAGGCTGCCAAAAAGATTACAACAAATCCGGATCCGGAAGAGGAAACAAAGGATGATAAACCTGTAAAGGTCAAGAAACCTGTCAAGACATTTGTACAGAAGTCTGTAGCAATGAATGTACACTTTGACAAGGTTATGCTTGAAACAGAGGCCGATGTAGAGGCATATCTTAATGAAGTAAAGAATAAGATGCTGGAATATATACATCAGAACAAGAATATAATGTTGAACTGAAAAATCATATCATTATGCGGTTAGACAGAATTTCAATAACAAATATGCGTCTGATTGGTGAACAGACGAAAGAGTTGGTTTTAGATTCTACAAAGAATGTTGTGATTCTTTTAGGCGACAATGGTTTTGGAAAAACTACAATATTGGATGCCATAGCAACAGTTATGGCACCATATTCTGCTCAATTTCCTGGTATTTCTAATATTCAGCTGTCAGATTTGGACGTTCATATTGATCGTAGAGGAAGAAGAAGCAAATATCTCACCGTTTCCGCAGAATTATCAGACAATGGAATTGCGATGAGTTCGATACGATTCCGTAAGGGAACACAAAATACACCCAAGGCCAATTATGAACAATTGAAGCAGGCTGCTATATCAAAGAAAGATGCAATTCTGGCTGGGGATGCCAATGTAGAACTACCAATATTTGCATATTACGGCACAGGAAGAGGACAGTTCCAGGTGCCTGAACGCCGTAGAGGCTTCCAGCAGGCTTTTGAGAGATGGGACTGTTATAAGAGTGCAATCAACCCGGAAACAGATTTCAAACGTTTTTTCGGCTGGTTCGATTTGATGGAAGACCAGGAAAGAAGAGACAGGGAGAAACGTAGAGATTTCAATTATAGTTCTCCAGTACTTAATGCTGTGAGGCGAGCCTTGTCCGAAGTAGTTGATTGTTACCGTAATCCGCGAATCGAGACAAGACCACTCCGCTTTATTATGGACAGGATAGATGATGATGGCTCTACTCATGAACTTCGCATAGAACAGTTAAGCGAAGGCTATAAGATAGTCATAGCAATGGTGGCTGATCTTGCAGCACGCATGGCTGAGGCTAATCCGGGCATGGACAATCCTTTGAATACAACCGGAATAGTTTTGATAGATGAAGTGGATTTGCATCTTCATCCACGCTGGCAGCGTGAAATTCTGTTGCAACTGACAAGGGTATTTCCGAATATACAGTTCATTGTCTCTACCCACAGTCCTGTAATAGTGGTTGGCGCAGCAGAGATTGCACAGATAGTTAATCTGAATAATATTAATGACGATGAAAATCTGATACATGAAGATGTACAGATATCTAACGTAGGACAAGTGCTGCTCAGTGATTTGTTTGGTTTGAATTATCTTCATTCTCCTGAATGGGATGACAGGATTGAAGAACGCAATAATTTACTTTCAAAAGCTGAACTTACTGCTGAAGAGAAGAATCGTCTGGCTGAGTTGGATGAAGAAATGAAAGGATTGACTTCCATTCCTAATTCCGATGCAATTCGTTCTGCTCAATTGATTGAAAAACTGGCAAAACAATTAAACATTGAGTTATGAGGAAGATAACTAAGTCAAACGTAATACCCTTGACATTACGGAATGCACCTGTTCCAACCGGTCCTGATGAGGTAAAGGAGTCTATTTATAAAGCGGATGATGTACGTGATCAACTTTTAGAGGATCAGCATTATAAATGTGCTTATTGTGAAAGCCGTATTACAAGAGAGTATAATGATGTAGAACATTATCGTCCTAAGTCTGTCTATTATTGGTTGGGGCATGATTGGAATAATCTTCTTTATTCCTGTGATTTATGTAACAGAACCTATAAAAAGACCAATTTCCCTTTAAAAAATGAGGCCAATAGGGTAACAGTTCCGGGAAGTACAGATGTTGAAGAGCCTCTTGTCATTAATCCGGCATTTGAGGAGCCAACGGAACATATACGGTTTAACCGTTATATGTTGGTTGGCATAACAGATGAAGGGAAGAATACTATAGATATGTTTAAGCTTAATGACAGGGCCGTTTTAGTTAATGACAGGACACAGTTATATGAGTTGTATATTAGAGAAAAGGATAATTTGGAGAAAATGCAGAAACTACTTGAATCTCCTGTTTTAACAGATGAATTACGTGATTCAATCAATGAAATTATTCTATCCTCTACAGAATCAATAAATCAATATAAATCGATTGATACCCCTTATTCAGGTATGCTTATAAATCAGTGAGAGTGTGATTCGTCCTGAAATTATATGTTTATTGAACTAAATTGATTATAAATATGGAGGCAATGACAAGAGTAGAAGCAGAAAAAAGACTGAAGACTATATTCGGAATAGAACATTTCTATGACGAACAGTGGAAAGCTATTGACAGGATACTTCGAGGAGAACGTATCCTCATGATTGAGCGTACAGGATTTGGCAAGTCATTGTGCTACCAGTTTCCTGCTACTCAGTTTCCTGGGATAACTGTAATATTTTCTCCATTGATTGCTTTAATGCGTGACCAGGTACGCAGTTTGAACAAAAAAGGAATATCAGCAGCATATATTAATTCTGAACAGTCGCAGGAAGATAATACACTTGTTATAGAGAAAGCATTGAAAGGGGAAATAAAAATACTTTATATCGCTCCAGAAAGACAGGAAAATCAGGAGTGGATTGAAGCTACAAGAAACATGAACCTTTCAATGGTAGTCATTGATGAAGCTCATACCATTTCTACATGGGGACATGATTTTCGTCCGGCTTTCAGAAGAATAATAAATTTGGTACAGTTGCTTCCGAAAAATCTTCCTGTATTGGCAACTACTGCAACCGCAACAAAGAGGGTTCAGAGAGATATAGAGGAGCAAATAGGTGGTCGTCTTACAACCATCAGAGGAAACCTTTCAAGGGAGAATCTCTATCTTCAGGTGATAAGAGTAAACTCTGAAGATGAGAAAATGATTTGGCTTGCATCAAATATTGTCAATCTTGATGGAACAGGATTGATATATACAGGTACCAGAGTTGATACAGAAATATATGCACATTGGTTGCAGTATTGCGGTATTGATGCCATTGATTATAATGCAGGTTATGACGCTGACACACGTAAGGAAGTCGAAAAAGGTTTGATGGAGAACAGGTGGAAATGTATAGTATCTACTAATGCTTTAGGTATGGGTATTGACAAGCCTGATATACGTTTTATCATTCATACTCAGATTCCCGCTTCACCAATACATTATTATCAGGAGATAGGAAGGGCAGGAAGAGATGGTTTGCCTACAAGGATTATCTTATTTTTTAACGAGAATAAAGGTAAGGAAGATGGTGTTCCGGCTGATTATTCATTGCCATATTCGTTTATTGAAAGTTCACGTCCTGGAATAAAGAAATATGAAAGGGTGATTGATTTGTTGAAACAAGAACCTCTTTCGGAAAGAGAGATTATGAAGAGGGCAAATCTTAAACAAAACCAGATAAGAGTGATTAAAGCAGATCTTATAGACCAGGGAATCATTAAGGATGCTCAGTATGGAACAAAGCAGAAGAAGTATGAATATCAATATAAAGCTAATGAACTCGATGTGTCTAAGTTTGAGGAGTTACGAAAGGCTAAAATTAAGGACTTAGACTCTATGGTGAATTATGTTTATACTGATATGCCAAGGATGGAATACTTGTGTAAGTTTCTTGATAGTGATGAAAACAGTGTATATACTAATTGTGACAATACTAATCTAAAGAAGTTAGAAGTAGAATATGATGAAGAAATATCCGCAAAATTAGAAGATTTCAGAGATTCCTATTTCCCAAAACTTGAATTGGCCGCTCATACTCTGAAATCCGGAACAGGATTGAAGATTAGAATGCCATATCCCAATGTAGTAGAGGTATTGAGGAATAATGAAGTTGTGGGTACATATATCAATAAAATTAATTACAGTGAATTCAGTGAGGAAGAAGCGTGTGTTTTACGTGATTTGTCTGACAGGCATCAGCATAACGCGTCAAGACTGACTGACGGATATGCTGCATCTTATTATGGAGTATCGAACATAGGAGCAGCCCTGCACAGATCGAAATACGAAGGAGGTGGCGATTTCCCCGATTTCTTATTGAAAAAGACTCTTTCTGTTTTTGGTAAGAAATATAGAGAAATAAAGTTCGATCTCGTATTATATGTTCCTCCGACACATTCCGGTGATCTTGTAAAAAACTTTGCGATAAAGTTTGCAAATACTATAAAAGTTCCTATTTCGCATAGCTTAATTAAAACAAGAGAAACAGAGGAACAGAAAATATTTCAGAATTCGTATAGTAAACAAGATAATGTGAAAGATGCTTTTACTATAGAATCTGAATTGGTGAGAGGTAAAACAATTCTTCTTATAGATGACATTTATGATAGTGGCGCTACATTGAAAGAGATTGGAAAAACATTGGCAGAAAGAGGCGCCAAATGGATTGTTCCAATAGTAATAGCAAAAACAGTAGGAGGTACGTTATGACAAATCAGGAATTGACATATTGGGTTACTCTGGCACTTATGCCGAAAATATGGACTCGAAGAAAAAATGAAATATATGTAAAATGTTTTGAACATAATCCTCAAATATCGGTAATTGATTTATTTGAGGACAGATCATGTTGGGATGAATTATTGTTGACGGACGAAGAAAAAGAACTTTTCAGTGCAGCTTATGAACAATTGCCAAACAATTCATTTATGGTGGAAGACATGTTGTCGCAAGGATATGAAATCTTGCCTATCCATTGTGATGAATATCCTAAAATATTAAAGAAGAATCTTGGTAAAGCTGCTCCAACTGTAATATTCACCAAGGGCAACAAGGAACTTCTCAATCAATCATCAATAGCAATAGTGGGTTCCAGAAATGCAGATAAAATATCATTACAGTTTACAGATAATGTAGCAAAACGTATTTCAGCTTCAAATGGAGTTGTTGTAAGTGGGTTTGCAAAAGGAGTGGACAGACAGGCGCTTGACTCGGCACTCGAAGCGGGCGGTAAAAGTATAATCGTTCTTCCACAGGGAATTATGACGTTTGCATCGGGATTTAAACAATATTATAAACATATCATTCAGGGACATGTTCTTGTTATGAGTTCGTTTGCTCCTAAAGCACCATGGAGTAAAGAGTTTGCTATGGCAAGAAATCCTATTATATATGGTATGGCTTCGCATATTTATGTGGCACAGAGTGATGATAAAGGAGGAACGTGGTCTGGTGTGTTGGATGGATTAAGGAAAAACAGAGCCATTTATGTTCGATGGCCTGAGACGGGAGAAAAGAATGCTAATGTGCAGCTTATCCAAAAAGGGGCTATGGCTGTAGATATAAATGGTAATACTATCAAGCCTAATGCAGAAGATTTGAAGACAGAGGAACAGAAAGAAACAGAAATACTGAATGATAAGATTGTAAAGATATTATCATCAGTAGATTCTTGTTCTTCTAAAGATATTCTTATTCGACTTAATATAGACTGGTCTGATACAAAAATGAAAAAATTTCTTGAGACTATGTCGCAGGTAGAAAAGAATAAAATAAAAAACAGAGTATATTACAGTTTAAAAAACAGTCAGTCTAAAAATCTGGCTCTTGATTTTGAATAAGACTTTTATGGCAACAAATACATCAGCATTAAAGACATTTGCACAGCAGACAAGAATAAAACTTCTGCAGTTGATAGGAACACGCCTGGAGTTTGTACTTACTCAGGATACTGCAGAATTGCGTGGATATGAAGCACAGATTACCAAGCTGAAAGAGAGGATTGATGTTAAAGGTAAGGACGGAGTGATAGAAGAAGTGGCTTACACATGGTTCAACCGTGTGATGGCTCTGCGCTTTATGGATGCCAACGGCTATAATTCTCCTATGGTGGTTACTCCTGCTCCGGGGCAGATGCGTCCTGAAATATTGCAGGATGCCATGAGCGGAGCTGTGGATGAGGAACTTAACATAAAGAAGGAAGAACTGCTGTTGCCTGAAGCTGTACTGTATCGCCGTCTGTTGGTTGCAAAATGTAATGTGCTGGGTGAAACAATGCCATTCCTGTTCGAACATATCAGTGATTATACAGAGTTGTTATTACCCGAAAATCTGCTTTCGGATCAGAGTTTCGTGACTGACATTCGTAATGGAATGACAGACGATGACTGTCTGAACGTTGAAGTTATGGGCTGGCTGTATCAGTTCTATATAACAGACCGTAAAGCGGATGCCGAGGCAAAGAAGAGCAGGAAAGGTGGACTGAAGAGTGACGAGCAGGCCGCTGCCACACAGCTGTTCACTCCGCATTGGGTGGTTCGCTATATGGTGGAAAATTCCTTGGGCCGTATATGGATGACTCTTCATCCCGAAAGCCGGTTGAAAGAGGATATGCCTTATTATATTCCTACTCCTGCTGGGCAGACAGACAGTATACCGGAAGGAATAAATTCGGTAAGTGACATCACATTTATCGACCCGTGCATGGGTAGCGGACATGTTTTGGTTTATGCTTTCGACTTATTCTGTAAGATGTATGAGGAAGAAGGTTATCAGACTAGGGAGATTCCTTCTATGGTGCTTACCAACAATTTGTTTGGTATCGATATTGACAGCCGCTGTTATCAGTTGGCAGCCTTTGCCCTTACTATGAAAGCGCGTGCCTATCACAGCCGCTATCTGCGCAAGGCCGTAGTGCCTAATGTGATTGCATTGCAGAATATAGACCGTGATACTATTGAAGCTGCAGGAAACTGGGACAAGAAATCCGGAATGTGGCAGTTTGAGAATGTTGACACTATAGGTTCTCTTCTACAGATTGAAGCTGAGGAGTATGATAGAATAAAAGTCGCAGGTGGACTTTTTGGAGCTAACTTGGATTTGCTTAAGAAACAGGCTGAGTTTTTATCACGTAAATATCATTGTGTGGTGACTAATCCGCCGTATTTGGGTAAGGGATTTGGTATTGCATTACGAGATTATGCAGCGCAAAAGTATAGTTTAACCAAATATGATACAATGGTTATGTTTATGGAGCAATGTCTAAATATGTCAGTGCCAAACGGCTTTTCAGCAATGATTAATTTTCAATCTTGGATGTTTGTTTATAATTATACAGATTTTAGAAAAATACTCATAAAGAATAGCCAAATACATAATATGTTGCATTTAGGTCGTGGTATATTTGGTGCAGATTTTGGCTCTGTTACTTTTGTTTTACAAAAAACAATTCCATATAAAAGTGGTAATTATTATTGCCTTTTTGATAGAATGTCATCGGTAAGAACAGTTACACAAATAGAGTCTATATACCTGTCTAAAAAGTATGTCTTGTTTGTAACAAAACAATTAGGCTTTTTAAATATTCCTGGGTATAATATAGGTTATTGGGTTTCCCATAATATGCTTAATTCTTTTAAACAAGGTAAATCTATTGGAACTATTGGTACAACTAGAAAAGGAATGTATACAGGTTTGAATGAAAAGTTTGTACGAAATTGGAAAGAAGTTTCATATAATAATATAGCATTTGAATTTGATAAGGAACAATCTGAAATTAACAATCAAATGTGGTATCCATATGCTAATGGTGGAGATTTTAGAAAATGGTTCGGAAATTATGACGATGTTGTATTATGGAAACATAATGGGAAACAACTTAGAACTGAAAAAAATGAAGCTGGGAAATTACGAGCTGGATGTTTTAATCTTGAATATATCTATAAACAAGGTATTGTTTGGTCATCAGTTACGATAGCTGATACCTCAATGAGATTAATGTGTAAAGGCTCTTTATTTAGTTCTGCCTCCAATGCATGGTTTGGAAACAACACAAAATATATGTTGGGTTTTTTAAACTCAAAGGTTTCGAAAAGTTTATTGAAGGCTATTAATCCAACTGTAAATGCAAATCCTGGTGATATTGGACAAATTCCATTTCTTCAAGATTTATGTAAAGGTGATAATATTACAAAATTATCAGAGGATTGTATTACTATTTCTAAACTTGACTGGGATGCTCATGAAACCTCATGGGACTTTAAAGAAAACGAAATTATTCGTCTTCAAAAAGAAGGTTTAGGTGAAATATCTGTTAGATTAGAAGATGTTAAGGTATTGAGATATTTTTCATTATATGCTCTTGTACTTGAATATAAAGCATTTTGGGAAGAAAAATTCTATCAGCTCCATGCCAATGAAGAAGAACTCAACCGTCAGTTTATAGAAATATACGGTTTGCAGGATGAGCTTACTCCTGATGTTCCTCTTGATGAAGTAACCATTCTTCAGAAGGGAGAAATCAGTATAGAAGATAACAAATTAGTATGGCATGATGATATTATAGTGAAGCAATTCATCAGTTATCTTGTAGGCTGCTTTATGGGGCGTTACAGCATAGATAAGCCGGGCTTGATTATCGCCAGCCAGCATCAGGATTTGAACGAAGTAGGACTGAAAGTTGAAGGACTTGACAATGGAGCAGAAGGCAGATTGCAGATAGATGATGACGGAATTATTCCTATCTTAGATGTGGAATATTTTGCCGACGATATGACCGTACGTATAGAGCAGGCGGTAAAAACTATATTTGGTGAAGAAAGTTATCAGGAGAATCTTTCTTATATAAATAATAATCTTGGTAAATGTAAGTCGCTGCGTGAATATCTTTTCAAGGATTTCTATGCCGACCATATAGACGGAAAAATGTATCAGAAACGTCCTATATACTGGCTTTTCTCATCGAAGATGGGAGACAAAAAGAAAAAAGGATATTTCAAGGCTTTGGTGTATATGCACCGCTTGGAGAGTGATACATTGTCGAAACTTCATGCAGACTATGTAGTGCCTTACATAGACAAGATAGAGCAACAGTATAACGAAGCGCAGGACATGATGATGCGTGACGACCTGAGCCAGGCGCAGCGCAATAAGGCCCGTAAAACAGCCGATGAGTTTATGGACAAAATTAAGGAAGTGAAAGAATTTGAACAGCAACTCGTGCAAATGGCAAGTCAAAGACTGGGCATCGATTTGGATGATGGTGTACGTGTCAATTATCCGAAGTTCTATCCTTTGGTAGAGCCTATCAAGGGATTGGATAAGGAAGAATAAAAATATAATGGCTATGACAAAGGAAGAGATATATAGATTGTTGAAAAGTACTGAAACCTCGCGTGTAGAACGTACTGTGAGTACCGGTGATATGGACAAATTTCAGGAAGCTATTTGTGCCTTCAGCAATGACATGTCCAATTCACGACAGAATGGATATCTTATTATTGGTGCCAAAGACAATGGTGAACTGTCAGGACTGAAAGTGGATGATAATCTTTTTAAGAAGATATCCGGAATTCGTAGTGATGGAAATATTTTGCCTATCCCTATGATGACTTGTGAAAGATATGAACTGGAGGGGGGAGATATTCTTGTAGTTGAGGTACAACCGTCTTTTTCTACTCCGGTGAGATACAGGGGTAGAACTTTTATTCGTATAGGTCCACGAAGGGATATCGCTACTATTGATGAAGAGAGAATCCTGACGGAAAAGCGTATGAGCAATATGGCTACTTTTGATGCTTCTCCTTGCTATAACGCCACAATTGATGATGTATATATTGATATAATAAAAAATGAATATATACCTAAAGCTGTCAGTTCAGAAGAACTTGTAAATGATGACAGGACGATAGAGCAACAAATGGCGGCATTAGGACTGTATGATGTAGAGAACAATTGCCCTACAAATGCCTGTATTGTATTATTTGGAAAAAATCCGAAACGGTTCTTATATGGGGCTTATTTGCAATATGTACGTTTTAACGGGTTGGACAAGGGGGCGGAGATTGATAATGAAAAGCCATTCTGCTACTGTCTTGCCAAAATGATGCCACAGTTGGAGGCTTTCATTGATTTTGGTGTGATGAAAACACGTCCTGTAGCAATTAGTACATTAAGGGAAAAGAATCAGTCAAACTATCCTGCAGATGCTTTAAGGGAATTGATTCTGAACGCTTGCATGCATAGGGATTACCAGTCGAATATGCCTACTCGCTTTTATCAGTTTTCAAACCGTATAGAGATAATGAACCCCGGAGGTCTGTATGGCAAAGCACGTCCGGAGAACTTTCCTGAAGTGAACGATTATAGGAACCCTATCATTGCTCAGGCATTGAAAATTTTGGGTTATGTGAATATGTTCAATAGAGGAATAAGCCGTGTAAAGAATATGATGGTTGAGAATGGAGGAAAAGAACCGATATTCAATGTAGATAAAATTACGGCTTTTGAAGTTATTTGTCATTCGGCAATAAATCACTCTGATTTACAGGATTACAAAGAGGATTTAACTATGACGTTCCATCGGATAGAAGCCAAGTTGATTCCGGAATTCTTCAATGCAGAAGAGAAGGACGAGCTGATGCGCATTATAACCCTTCTTAAGGAGCCTGCTTCTGCAAGTTTTCTGGCTAAAGAACTTGGTTATGAGACACGTAATTTTAAAATTAAATATATGGAAAAGATGGTTAAGGCCGGAGTTGTAGCTATGACAATACCGGATAAACCTAAAAGCAGTAAGCAGAAATATTGTTTGGTTATGGAATAGGTCAAGTTTTTTCCAAGTTTTTTCCAAGTTTTTTCCAAGTCTTTTGGAAATATATAAATCTTTGATGCTCAAGAGTAAAGGTGGTGTATAATAAAGATTAAGCGATGAGTGATTCCAATAAAATAAAGATACAGCAGATTTTAGAAAATCTCTTTACAAAACATCGTTACATATTTTGGTATGATGCAGGAGGAGAAATGGAGGGATTTGCTTCTGATATAAATATAGATGGGGTTGAAACTGTCGTACTTGATGGCAATCCTTTTGGTGTAAAGTATCGTATTGAATGCGGTGAACAACCTGTAAAGGGGTTTCTTATATATAGCAAGGACGAGAAACCGGATGATGAAGACAACTGGTTGCTGGACATCCAGGAGGAAGGGGAGATTTTTGCAGCTGATATGTCTTCTATATATGCTGCGGAATGTGGAATACCTTTTGAGTTGAAATCTGCCATTATTGACAGACATTATGAGTTCTTCAAATCGGCAAGAAACAGAAAGAAATGTTCTGAATTACTGGAGAATGGTATGAATGTCAGTGAGATAACCGAAGTGATGATTTCCATTGCATCTGGTAGTAATACGTCTGGTTATGAGCAACTGACGTACGTTTTGGCTGATGAGTGTATTAACGAATCGTCTGATATTGCTGAACGTCTTGAGAAATATAATCTTTATGGATATTACTGGGATAAGGTGGAAGAGGCTTTTGGTTATGACAGAGAGCGTAATATAAAAAGTCTTATCATAGTTCTGTTTCAGGATGAACTGAACTGTGTACTCAACCATTCCGTACTTTCTAATGAGGCTCATATTTTCATGCGCGACTGGAGGGATAGCCGTCTGTGGGGAAGTCTTTATCGCAAGTGGGCTGAGGTGCTTGAAAATGAATTAGGTGTTATGCAGCTTATTAAGTGTGAACCGCTGAAGAAACTGGTGCAGATTGATACTTTCCCATGTGTGGATAAGGTTATATCCTTAAATTTGCATAATGAGGTTATTAACGGTGGAATTACAGCCGAAATGGTGGATTCTGTAGTGGAATTGAGGCGTAACAAGCTGTTTTTTGATGTGGCGCAACATACAATGTTGGCTTTACTCGAAGCGAGAAGACTTTTTGAGGATATAGAGAAAAAGATGCCAGGTCTGATTATATCTACTCCTGAAGAGGGCTTTGGGCTATATGTCAATGATTTATATACCATTGATTTGCATTACCGTCATTATTTCAGAGAGGCAAATCAGGCTGAGAGCTATAACTTGTTGGCGGATGTTACAAGTAAGTTAGAACAGGCATATACCAATGCGTATTTATCGGAACTTGCAAAGAAATGGCAGCCTTTAGTTGATGAGATGCCTTCATGGAATATTGAAGATGTGGTATCGCAAAGGAGTTTCTTTGATATTCATGTCAGTCAGTTTGTTTCAAAGGGCAAAAGACTCTTTGTAATCATAAGTGATGCTCTCAGATACGAGACAATGAAAGAGTTGGAATATCGTATAGCCCACGAAAACAGGATGGAGACGATAATGAATCCTCCAATGCTGTGCGTGCAGCCATCATATACGCAATTGGGTATGGCTGCCCTTCTGCCTCATAAGGAACTTTCGTTTGAAAAACATATCGATGAAGTTTATGCCGACGGTAGAGGCACTAAAGGAACTGATAACAGGTCGAAAATATTGCAGTCAGCTGTACAGAGAAGTATTGCCATCAAGGCAGATGAATTGCTTGCCATAAGTAATGGTAAGGAATGGGTGAAAGATTATGACCTGGTATATATTTATAGCAATACGATTGATAAAGTTGGTGATTCTCTGGCAACTGAAAAAAATGTGTTCAAGGCTACTGAGGATGAGATGGATAAGATTCTGCGTCTTGTAAAATTTATCAGAACTGCCAACGGAAGTAATATCATTATAACTTCAGATCATGGGTATATTTACCAGAATGAGAATCTGGATGAAACTGACTTTACTGATTTTAAGGCTCAAGGTGGAAATTGCTTTATTGAAAACCGTAGATTCGTGATTGGTACTGGTCTTTGGGAGGGCAATGGTGTAAGGACTTGGAAAAGTGAGCAAGTAGGAGTGAAAGAGGGTGTTGATATTCAGATTTGTAAGGGAATAAACCGTATCAGAAAACAAGGTTCGGGAAGTCGTTTTATTCATGGTGGATGTATGCCTCAGGAGGTGGTGGTGCCTGTTATGCGTGTCAATATAAAGAAAACAGGTGATGTGAGGAATGTGGATGTGGATATATTGGGAAAACAGTCGAACATTACTACCGCTAATTTGTCTGTTAAATTCTATCAGATTGATGTGGCTACGGAGAAAGTCAAGGGTGTGACTTTACGAATGGCTTTCTATAATGCCGATAATGATATGATATCAGATTCTGTTATTATGACTTTTGACAGCAGAAATAATGAATCGGTATCAAGAGAGCAGAAACATACATTCCGATTCAAAAATATAATATCACAACTTAATGGTCAGGAAGTGGTGTTGAGAATGGAGAGACAGGTAGAAAACACAAGTCAATTTGTTCCTTATAAGGAAGAAATTTATAAAGTAAAGGTTATGTTTGAAGCTGAATGGTAATTATGGATGAACTTGATATAAAGCTTAATCAGTATTATGCGGGTAAGGTGGTACGAAAAGACCTTACAAAGAATATAAAGGAAGGTGCAAATGTTCCTAGCTATGTTCTGGAATACCTGTTGGGAATGTATTGTGCTACAGATAATGAAGATGATATAAAACAGGGAATAGGAATGGTCAAGCATGTGCTTGCCGATAATTTTGTTCGTCCGGATGAGGCCGAAAAAATAAAATCAAAAATTCGCGAAAAGGGACGTTATAAGATTATAGACAAAGTATCAGCAAGACTGAATGAGAATACCGACAGCTATGAGGGACATATATTCAATATAAATATCAACAAGATTACTGTAGATGACAGTTATATCAGAAAGTATGAGAAACTGTTGTGCGGTGGTATTTGGTGTATTATTGATATGGAATATGTCTATGACGAGAATTCAAGGACTTCTCCATTCAGAATAGCGAATCTTAAACCTATCCAGATGCCGGCTACCGATGTGGAGGAATATATCGGTAACAGGAAATTCTTTACTCTGGAGGAATGGATAGAGGTGATATGTCGTAGTGTTGGTATGGAACCTTCAAATCTTGATAAGCAGACAAGATGGCATCTTGTGGCAAGAATGATTCCTTTTGTGGAGAATAATTACAATATATGTGAACTTGGACCTCGCGGTACTGGTAAATCGTATGTATATGATGAACTGTCTCCATATTCTATTTTGATATCTGGCGGACAGACTACAGTTGCAAATCTTTTCTATAATATGGGACGCCATACTGTAGGGCTTGTAGGTACATGGGATGTAGTTGCTTTCGATGAGGTGGCTGGTATCAATATGAAAGATAAGGATGGTATTCAGATAATGAAGGGGTATATGGCTAACGGTTCTTTCAGCCGTGGAAAGGAAAGTATAAATGCCAATGCTTCAATGGTTTTTGTTGGAAATATCAATGGAAGCATTGAGAATCTTGTAAAAGTCAGTCATTTATTATCTCCATTCCCTAAAGATATGATTGACACTGCTTTCTTTGACCGTTTTCATCATTATCTTCCTGGATGGGAAATCCCTAAGATGAGACCGGAATTTTTTACAGACTCATACGGATTTATCTCTGATTATTTTTCTGAGTGTCTTAGGGAAATGAGAAAGCGGAATTTCAGTGATGCCATTCAGAAGTATTTCAGATTGGGAAAAGATCTTAACCAAAGAGATGTAATAGCTGTCAAGAAGACTGTAAGCGGACTGATGAAACTCCTTTTCCCGGATGGAGTGTATGATAAGGAGGATGTGCGTCTTTGTTTGGAATATGCCTTGGTAGGGCGCAGACGTATAAAGGAGCAGTTAAAGAAAATAGGTGGTTTGGAATTTTATGATGTACATTTCAGTTATATAGATTTGGAGGATGGGGAAGAGCGGTATGTAAGTACGCCTGAGAATGGTGGCTCTGCTCTTATTCCTGAGGGAGACTTGCAGCCGGGTGCACTTTACAGTATAGCGAATCAGCCGGATGAAGGTAATCTTGGCCTTGTTCGTCTTGACTTGCAGATTATGCCTGGTAATGGTAAGTTTACGCATACAGGATTTGGCTCTGGAACAAAGATAAGTGATGAACTGAAAGAGGCCGTAAACTATTGTCGTTCCAATCTTAACCGAATAAGCCAGAATGCAAGGTTTGCAGATTGCGAAATGCATATAAAGGCTACTGATATTAATGGTCTTGGTGTTTTGTCAGGACTGGAATTGGCTGTATTTATATCACTTGTTTCAGGAATAACAGGAAGGAGTATTCAAAGCCAGATGTGTGTACTGGGATCTATGAGTATTGGCGGCACAATAATTCCGACGAGTGACTTGGCTGGTGCATTACAAATTGCGCATGATGCCGGGGCCAAACGTATTCTGATACCGGTGGCTGACATGATGCAGTATTCTAAAGTACCAGCAGATTTAATTTCTAAGTTCAGTCTGGATGTATATTCTGATCCTGTTGATGCGGCTTTTAAAGCATTAGGAATAAAATAATGTACTTGTTTTTGCAAAGCCTTTTAAAACCTTTTGCAAAAGGTTTGCAATACGCTCGGTGAACGCATAACGAACGGTTAGTGAACATAGAGTGAACAGATTTTATTATAACAGTTAACCAAAATCAGGAAAAGACAGATGGTAAGGAATGATGGAATTCGCGTAAGTTGGCACGTGTTATGGGGTACGTAAAATATTGGAACTTTGAACGGGTAATAGCTAAGGCTCAAGCCAGGACAACAATATTGAAAATAGATGAAAAACAGATGGAACAGATAAATACAGAAGGAAAGAACCGTGCCTTATGTTTATTGTATAGTTGTTCGCTACCGTTATCACAATTCTTCCGACAGCCAAACATACGGTCTGTGTATATGACCTTTTCAGAAAGAAATGTTATCTTTGCAAGTGAGAAGAAGATGATAAAATTGAGTATCGGTTGGTTTTATTAACTCCTCGAGAAAATAGAATGTGATATAACGGATTTTAAAGAACAACTTTAGGATAAAGAGCTAAATGATATATTCCAGATGTTTATAGAAAAGTCTCAAATATTATATACACATTAAAAAAGAAAATAGTTATGCAAAAACTTACAATAAAGAATATTGGAGCGATAAAGCTTGTAGAATTTGAGGTGAATAGAATAAATGTTTTTATGGGACCTCAATCGTCAGGAAAAAGTACTATATCAAAAATACTTTGCCACTGTCAGTGGGTAGAGAAAACTTGCTTCTTGAATGATAAACAGATGGAAAATTACCAAAAACAGGGGGTGTTTTATGATTCACTTATAGAATATCATAAACTTGATGGATATTTTCACAAAAATGCCAGTATAAAGTATGAGGGGGAGGCTATGACTATTACTTATACTCATAGTTCAAAGAAGACTACCATTAAGTTAAATGATAAAATGATATTCTCTTATCCAAAAATATGTTATATTCCTTCGGAACGTAACTTTGTGGCTGGAGTACCGAATTTTAGTAAGTATAATGAGGGAAACAATGTGTTACTTTATTTTGCTTATGACTGGTCAGAAGCTAAAGAAGATATTAAGAAACTTGATATCTCAAATCTTCTTAGCAGGGAAGTCTCTTATGAAAATATTAATGACAAGGACTATATTTTTGACAATGGATCAAAGTTATTGCTTACGAATGCATCAAGTGGTGTACAATCTGTATTACCATTGTACCAGACGATAATATATATGTTATCAAATCTGTATAAGAAGCAAAGGGCTTTGTCTCCGTCTAAAGAAATGGCAAGAAAGGATTTCGCTAATGAAATGATTATGGTGGCTAATAGAATTGCTGATGGAGAAAATATCAGTAACTTCAAGAAATATTCAAATATATTGATTTCCATGTTTAAAATGCTTGAGAGTTATGATGTAAAGGCGATAAACAAGCTCTCGGATTTACTACCGAAAGAATTGTCTCATAATATATATGAGGCTGTTCATGTTATGTATCGGTTATTTAATTATCATTATACTCAGTTGTTTATAGAAGAACCGGAGCAAAATCTTTTTCCTGATACGCAACAAGAATTTGTTTATTGGTTATTGGAAATTATGCAGAATGATAAAAAACATGCTGCTATTATTACCACACATAGTCCATATATATTGTTTGCTCTTAATAATTGTATGATGGGAGGGTTGGTAAAAGATAATATTCCAAAAGAAGAGGTCTCTGATTTTGCATCTCATTCGGCATGGATTAACCCAAAATTGGTGTCTGTCTTTGAATTGGATAATGGAACCCTTCGTCGAGTACAAGATGAAGATGGCATAATAGAGGACAATTATTTAAATACGGCATATAAGAAGAATTCAGAAGAGTATTTGGAACTTTTAAATTACTATGAGGATGAAGAATAAGATACAGGCCGTTTATCCGCAATCTGTCTTTTGTAGTAGCACAGCCTCTAAACTGTATATCGCTGATTTTTCAGAAAGAACAAACAAAGAGAGAAAAGTGGAATTTCATGAAATTATACCGAAAGCGCCGGATAATACATCAGATATGGACTGTTTGGTTTTTGAAAACTTTTCACAATTGTCCGTTATATGTAATATTTTTGATGATCATCAGTTTAAAGATAAGAAAGGAAAAGATCTACCACATTGCGAATGTGTATTATTCCCTGAAAGTAAGCGAAAAGATATAGGTGTGGCTTTTGTGGAAATAAAAGACTGTAAACCTAAAAATATTTCAGAATATAAGGCTATTGTAAAGAATCAGATTATTTCTGCAGTGCAAATATTTAGGGATAAAGGTATTATTGAAAATCAACGTGTTTATGGTGTAATATCGTTTCCAAGAAAGAATAAGGTGTCATTCAATCAAACTATTTTTGATGACGCAACTGAATACAAAAGATTACACCAGAAACATAAAGTGCGCTTTTTCCCAACTAATAGTGTATCTATTGTAGATGAGAAGATGCTAATTGCTAAATTATAAATGCATTAATTAGTATTTATTATGTCAAATTGAGTAAATTATAGCTATTCAGTGAAATCATTAATGTTTAATTCAAAAACAAAGTTTTCATGACATCAAAACAGATCCTTAGAAGAATGAACGAAAGGGAGTTGCTGGAACAAGCATACTACCTGGTTATAAGTTTTCCTTTTCATGAAGAAATGTGTAAATATACCGATTCTTTATTTGGAGAATTGTGTGAGGATAAATATCCTTTGGTTTCGAAGGGAATGTGGACCGGTATAATAGAACTAAGGTCGCACAATCTTTTAAACTGGCCTGAGGAATATGGAAATATTCTTTTTCAGGCTAAGGTGAGTAATAGTGGCACTTATTTCCTTCTCGGAAAAGACAATAAAGCGTTATGTAGAATTTCGGGTTATGTTCCCAACAGGCTTATTCCGGATGCTGACGGATGTGGGGATTACATAAGGTTGAGAATCAAGAGTAATGGAACGATAGAAAATTGGCCGGATGTTCCTGATTTTTCTGAATTCATTGATGGTGCTATGGTTGTTGACAGGATTGATGGTAACATAAAGGAAGAACCTGTATTTAATGTCTGTATGGATTTGACGTATGACGAGCTGATGGATAAGCTATTTCGACTGCCTAAACATTTACAAATGGAGATTGGAAAGGCTTTGATAGAGAATGCATCGGGGAATAATCTATAGATTCTTGTGTATGCTTTGCAAACCTGTTTAAAACCTTTTGCAAAAGATTTGAAATACCGCTCAGCTGACGCTTAACGAACGGTTAGTGAACTGTTTAAAATATCTTCTATCGGTTTGGATATTGTAGCAAAATGCCTTTGCTTTATTATTGCATGTATTATATCCGGTTTACTGGTCAATTCGTCGGATAATATTGTTCATTATGTCGGTTATTAGTCATTATTAGGATAATTATAGATGGTTTGTCCTATTTTTTAGCTACCTTTGTGCGCTAACTGTATATAACTGAATGATGACTGATATAAAATCACCACTTTTGGGTAAAACTTTGAACGAACTTCAATCTGTAGTTTTGGATTTGGGTATGCCAAAGTTTACCGCAAAACAGATTGCTTCGTGGCTGTATGAAAAGAAAGTTTCCTCAATAGATGAAATGACAAACCTGTCACTGAAAAACCGTGAACTTTTGTCGCATAAATATGAGGTTGGGGCGATTCCTCCGGTACACGAAATGCGTTCTGTAGATGGAACTGTGAAATATTTATTCCGTACCACGGAAAATGATTATATTGAGGCTGTATATATACCTGACGATGACAGGGCGACATTGTGTGTGTCGTCGCAAGTGGGATGTAAGATGAACTGTAAGTTCTGTATGACAGGCAAGCAGGGATATACCAACAGCCTGACAGCCGCACAGATTCTTAATCAGATTTATTCCATTCCTGAGAGGGATACATTGACAAATGTAGTGTTCATGGGTATGGGTGAGCCTTTTGATAATCTGAATGAAGTACTTAGGGCTTTGGAAATTCTCACTGCTGATTATGGATATGCGTGGAGTCCGAAGAGAATAACCGTTTCTACCGTTGGCTTGAAGAAAGGTCTTGAAAGATTCCTCGAAGAAAGTGACTGCCATCTGGCTGTGAGCCTGCATTCTCCTTTTCCGGCACAAAGACGCGAGCTTATGCCTGCTGAGAAAGCTTTCTCCATAATGGAGATTATAGAGATATTGAAACGGTATGATTTCAGCAAGCAGAGACGTCTTTCGTTTGAATATATAGTGTTCAAGGGGGTAAATGACAGTCTGATATACGCCAAGGAGCTTGTCAAGATATTGAAGGGACTGGATTGCAGAATGAATCTTATACGTTTTCATGCCATACCGAATGTGGATCTTGAAGGTACTGATATGGACTCTATGGTGCAGTTCCGCGATTATCTGACACAACATGGAGTATTTGCTACAATCAGGGCTTCAAGAGGTGAGGATATATTTGCGGCTTGTGGGATGCTTTCCACTGCCAAGCAGCAGGCTGAGAAAAATAATGTGTAAACCAATAAGAAATTGATAATATGAAACGTATTGCTTTTTATTTTAGCTTCGTGATGTTGGCTGTCGTGTTGGCATCATGCCGTAATGATGGTAAAAGTATTATTACTCCGGTTTCAAGCGGAAGACCATACGAAGTGATGGTTGTAGCGGACGATAATTGCTGGATGAGTCCGGACAGTGCGCTCTATCATGTGCTTGATACAGATGTGCCGGGCTTGCCTCAGGCGGAACGTTCGTTCAGAATCTCACGTATCCGTCCTGCGAATTTTGACCGTGTGATGCGTATTTTCAGAAATATCATAATAGCTGATATTCAGGATATTTACACTCAAACCAAATTTAAGTATACGCGCGATGCATACGCTTCTCCACAGATGATAATGACTATACAGTCGCCAAATCAGAAGGAATTTGATGAATACGTAAGTAAGCACGGACAGGTGATTGTGGATTTCTTTACACGTGCTGAAATGAACCGTCAGATAAACCTTTTGCGTGAGAAACATAATGCTGCCATTTCGGCAAAGGTGGGAAGCCTGTTCGACTGTGATATCTGGATGCCTAATGAACTGAACTCGTTCAAGACGGGCAAGGATTTCTTCTGGGCTTCAACCAATCTTAATGATATGAATTTCGTGATGTATTCTTATCCGTTCAGGGACAATAATACGTTTACAAAGGAGTATTTTATCAACAAACGTGATTCTGTAATGAAAATCAACATACCGGGGTCAATGGAAGGTATGTATATGGAGACAGCAGACTCAATCTTTGTGGATGTAAAGAACATAGCTGTTAAAGGTGATTATGCTTTTGAGGCGAGAGGATTATGGGAAATGAGAAACGATGCTATGGGAGGTCCTTTCGTATCGCATGTCAGGGTTGACAGAGCTAATGCCAGGGTAATAGTGGTGGAGGCTTTTGTCTTTAAACCGGATAAATTGAAGCGTGACCTGATGCGCAAGCTTGAGGCATGTCTTTACACTCTGAAATTACCTGCACAGAAAGAAGTATTCGAATTGCCTATAGGGGCTGGTGTGACAGAAATTACAATAACCGGCGACTCTATAAAATAAGTATATATCATAATAAGTATAGACATGGAAAGACGTAAAATAAGAGTGGGAATCACCCACGGTGACATCAATGGAGTAGGCTATGAGGTTATACTGAAAACCTTTGCCGAACCGGAAATGATGGAATTATGTACGCCGGTAGTGTACGGCTCGCCTAAAGTGGCTGCATATCATCGTAAGGCGATGGATATTTCTGCCAATTTCAGCATAATAAATTCTGCAAAGGAAATACAGGACGGCAGACTGAATGTTCTGAATTGTACTGCTGAGGAACTCAAGGTTGAACTTGGCAAGCCTACAGCAGAAGCAGGAAAGGCTGCACTTGATGCTTTGGAAAGGGCATTGTCGGATTATCGTGAGGGTGGAATAGATGTGTTGGTAACAGCCCCTATCAATAAGCATACCATACAGTCCGAGACGTTTCATTTCCCGGGTCACACGGAATATATAGAAGAACGTGTGGGAGACGGCAACAAGTCATTGATGATTCTTATGAAGAATGATTTCAGGGTGGCTTTGGTTACGGGCCATGTACCTGTAAGGGAAATTCCGTCTATACTTACAAAGGAATTGATAGAAGAAAAAATAGAAATATTCCATAAGTCGTTGAAACAGGATTTCGGAATAGGATGTCCGCGCATTGCTGTGTTCTCACTGAATCCTCATGCCGGTGATAATGGTCTTCTTGGTACAGATGAACAGGATGTCATTATTCCGGCAATGGAAGAACTGAAAGCAAAAGGAATACAGTGTTTTGGCCCTTACCCTGCAGATGGTTTTATGGGGTCGGGTAACTTTACTCATTTCGATGGTATCATGGCTATGTACCATGACCAGGGATTGGCTCCATTCAAAGCTTTGGCCATGGATGAAGGAGTGAACTATACAGCAGGTTTGCCTATTGTAAGGACATCGCCGGCACATGGTACGGCGTATGATATTGCCGGACAAGGGGTTGCTTCGGAAGATTCGTTTCGTCAGGCTATTTATATTGCTATTGACGTATTCCGTAACAGATGTATGGAGAGAGAGATAAGTGCGAATCCGCTTCGCAAACAGTATTACGAGAAACGCGATGATAGCGATAAATTGAAACTTGACGCTGAATATGAAGAGTAAGTTTAGGAATATATTTTTCATAGTAGGAGTTGTAGCCATAGTAATAATGCTTTTTGGAATGGACATGACATACGAGGATGTAGTGTCATGCTTGAGAAAAGCCGGTATATGGTTTCCTGTATTGTTGTTGCTATGGATGTTTATATATGCTATAAATGCGGGAGCATGGTATGCTATTATTTGTAATGGGTTGAATGGGGTTAAAGTTCCTTTTTTGAAAGTCTTCAAATATACCATTACCGGTTTTGCATTGAACTCTACTACGCCGGTTGGGCTGATGGGAGGCGAACCTTACCGTATAATGGAGTTGAAACCCTACGTAGGTATTGAAAAGGCATCTTCAAGTGTGATATTGTATGCGATGATGCATATTTTCTCTCACTTTTGTTTTTGGCTGTTCTCGCTGCTTATATATATATTGTCATACTATAACCAGATAAACAGGACTTATGTGATAATCATGAGTATTTTTGTTGTGGCGTGTATGATAGGAATTTACTTTTTTATAAAAGGATATCGTTCGGGAATGGTAATGAAACTGATGCGTTTTTTGCAGCGTATGCCTTTTATAAAGAACAAGATAACCAGATTAATAGAGAGAAAAGAAGAAACTTTTGTGCAGATTGACAATCAGATAAAGGATTTGTATAGGAATAATAAATATACTTTCTTTACTTCATTGTCACTGGAATTTGTAGCAAGAGTCGTATCTTGTCTTGAGGTATATATCATCTTGTTGATATTCTCTACAGACGCAAGTTTCTTCGACAGTATATTGATATTAGCGTTTACATCATTGTTTGCCAATCTGATGTTCTTTTCGCCAATGCAGCTCGGTGCTCGCGAAGGTGGGTTTGTGATGTCTGTTGCGTTACTGTCTATCCCGTATTCTTATGGCGTATTCATGGCGCTTCTTATAAGAATTAGGGAAGTGGTGTGTGTAATCATTGGTATAGCATTGATGAAGATAGGTAATAAATAAAAGGACCATGGATTTAGTTTCATTTAAGAAAGGACTGAAATCAACATTAAAATCAGAAGATACAGAGGGATTTTTTGAAATATACGTTACTCGTTCAAGTGGGTATTTGTGGGCTCTGTTTTTTAAAAAGTTGGGAGTACATCCTAATGTAGTCACCATAATATCCATCATATTGGGTATGCTGGCGGGATATATGTTCTACTTTGACGACCTGAAGCATGCTTTGTTGGGTATATTTCTGCTTATTTGGGCTAACTGGTATGACTGTGCCGACGGTCAGTTGGCCAGAATGACCGGCAAGAAGAGCTTGTTGGGGCGTGTCTTGGATGGTTTTGCAGGTGATTTATGGTTCTTCTCAATATATTTCTTTATATGTCTCCGTCTAACAGATACATGGGGCATATATATTTGGTTGTTGGCAGCTTTTTCCGGCTTCATTTGCCACAGCAAGCAATGTGCCCTTGCCGACTATTATAGAAACATTCATATGTTTTTTCAGAAAGGCAATATAAATTCAGAGTTTGACAAGTCATCCCTACAGGTGGAAAAGATGAAGTCTCTTAGATGGAAGTCCGACTGGTTTGAAAAGCTTTATCTGTTATTCTATATAAAATATACAAAAAGTCAGGAAAGTTTGTCGCCTTCTTTGCAGAAACTGTTGCGTGGGGTAGAAAGAAAATGGTTGGAAAAAGGAGAGGATATACCTTCTTATTTCAGAGATGAGTATAGAAGGAACAGTAAGCCATTGATGAAATATACCAATATCCTTACATTCGATACCAGAGCTTTTGTTCTTTTTATTTCTGTTCTTGTGAAAGAACCATGGTTTTTCTTCGTTTTCGAGGTAACGGTTCTTAATATCTTGTTTTTCTACATGAGATACAGACATGAAAGTTTCTGCAAGAAAATGTATAAGGATTATCATTTAGATGTAAATATATGAAAAAGATAGCTTTTGTAACGGCAGGAGGTTCTGGAGGAAGGATGCATAAGGATACTCCAAAACAGTTTCTGGAGTTGCAGGGAATGCCTGTCATAATTCATACTTTGCTGAAATTTGAACAAAGCAATGATATAGATGTTATTATTGTAGTATGTCTGAATGGATGGATTGATAAACTTAAAGCACTGGCTTTAAAATATAATATAACAAAACTTGAGGCTATAGTTGAAGGTGGTAGCAATAGTCAGGAGTCAATATCAAAAGGTATAGGATATTTGCTTGGCAATGGCTATAGTGAAGATGATATAGTTCTTGTTCATGAGTCGGTCAGACCTTTTATTACAGACAAGATAATAGCCGACAATATAACATCATGTATGGAAAGAGGTAATGCCGTTACTGTAGTAAGAGGAAATGAGTCTTATTTATACAGTGAAGACGGAGTTTCTTCCGAAAGGCATTTCCTGAGGGAGAAAATGTTTATGGTACAGACCCCTCAAACATTTAGGTTGGGTTGTGTGGCTAAGGCACTGAATGATGCAAATGAAAAAGGCCTGGTTTCGCAATCGCTTTATATATTGATGTCTCAATTGGATTATACCCCGCTGTATATGGTTGATGGAGACAGATTTAATTTGAAACTGACGTATCCCGAAGACTTGAAGATATTCGAGATACTTTTGACAGAAGATGTTAGAAAAATGAAAATATAAGAAAATACGTAAGATTTTATTTAAAAGAGAGTGGTATGGGAAAAGAAGAGTCAAAAAGAATTCAGACATCAATACTTAACAGGGCTGAAAAAGTAGCATTGGTATGGTTGGCACAGCGTCAACCACGTTGGGTAACATCGGATTTTTTAACTTATATGGGTGTCATAGGTGCCTTGGTTTATGCCTTGGGATGCGTGCTTGCAGCAAGTAATATAATGTATTTGTGGCTGGCTTCGTTTGGTATGGTATTAAACTGGTATGGTGATAGCTTGGATGGAACATTGGCACGTGTACGTAATTTGCAACGTCCTGTTTATGGATTTTTTATTGACCATTCTTTGGATGCCATAACAATATGTATAATGTGTGTGGGAGCAGGATTGTCTCCTATGTTCAGACTTGATGTGGCATTGTTGGTTTTGGCTGGCTATCTGGTGCTGTCAGTATATACATATATTGTTACTATAATAAAGGGTGAGTTCCGTCTGACATACAGCTCTTTTGGTCCGACAGAGTTCAGACTGGTCATTATTTTAATCAACACAATATGTATGTACACTCCTTGGGCCGATATTTATGTAGATGTTTACGGTCAGCATTTGGGCGTTTACGATATTGTAGGTTTGGCTATAGCAGTATTCCTGTTTGTTGCTTACTTTATACAGTTCAGTAAAGATAGGAAGATATTATCCGAACAAGATCCTATAAAGCCTTATAAAAAACAGTAATTGGAATATCTGTTTTTTTAGATACAAAAATAACTGGGCTGACTTTATAGGTCATTATTGTTCCGATAATTTACGGATTATGTTTTATAAGATACAAAAATATATTTATTAATATGGTAAAAAGATTACTCGTTGTGATAGCTTTGTGGGTTTGGGCTTTGGGATTATATGCTCAGATTCATGGGGTTGTTATAGATTCAGATACCGGTGAGCCTATCCCATATTTGAACATATACTATGATGGCAAGGGGGTGGGAACTATAACCGACATTGACGGTAAGTATTCAATTCCATATCATTCCGGATGGAACAAATTGACATTCTCTATGGTCGGCTACACCAGGCAGGATATAACCGTTTCGTCAAAAACGACAGAGCTTAATGTAAGCATGAAGTCTGATCTGGTTCTTGACGAAGTTGTGGTCAAGCCTAAAAAAGAGAAATATTCCAGAAAGAATAATCCGGCGGTGGAATTGATGAAGAAGGTTATAGCTTCGAAGGAAAAGACCAATCTGGAGAATAAAGACTATTATTTTTATAATAAGTACCAGAAAATAACACTTGCCGTAAATGATATAACTCCTGATTCGCTGAAAGAATCGTGGCTTTTCAAAAAATATCCGTTTCTGCGCGATCAGGTGGAAATGTGTGATGTGACACAGAAACGTATATTGCCGGTTTCTGTTGATGAAACAGTTTCGCAGAAGATTTATAGAAAGGAACCACATTCTGAAAAGACTATAATACAAGGTATCGAGTCAAGAGGTATAAACGAATTGTTCAGTACAGGAGACATGCTTACTACTGTATTGAAGGATGTTTTTCAGGATATTGATATTTATCAGGACAGGTTCCGCTTTTTGCAGTATCCGTTTGACAGTCCTGTGTCGGATGCAGGTATAAGGTTTTACAAATATTACATAATGGATACAGTATATGTGGAGCGCGACAGGTGTTTCCATTTGACGTTTGTGCCGAACAATTCTCAGGATTTCGGTTTCACAGGTCATCTGTACATTTTGGCCGACTCTACATATAGGGTGAAACAGTGTAATATGAATCTTCCGAAAAAGACTGATATAAATTTCGTAGATCATATGATCATCAACCAGAAGTTCGGAGAATTGCCTACCGGTGAATGGTCGTTGATGGAAGATGATATGCTCTGTGAATTGTCATATCTGAAAAAAATCCTTGGGTCGTACATGGTGAGAAGGACTACACGTAACTTTGATTTCTCTTTCGAACCGTTGCCTGACAAGTTGTTCAAGAAGAAAGGCTCCGAAATAAAGGATGTAAACGCGATGATGCGTGATGATGAGTTTTGGAAAAAGTACAGACAGGAGGAACTTACGGAATCGGAAACACGTATGGGCAGCTTCCTTGACGATTTGGCAAAGATTAAGGGATTCAAATATATAATGTTCGGATTGAAGGCCTTGATTGAAAGTTATGTGGAGACAAGCAAGGACAGTAAAGTGGATATAGGTCCGATAAATACGATGATAACATCGAACTATATCGACGGATTACGATTGCGTGCATCAGCACAGACTACGGCTAATCTGCATCCTAATATCTTCCTGAAAGGATATTATGCATACGGATTTAAAGATAAGAAGTCGAAATATATGGGAGAGTTGGAGTATTCGTTCGACAAGAAGGAATATCTTCCAAGAGAGTTCCCTAAACATTCCATGACGTTTACTTATCAGTATGACAATATGCTGCCGTCCGATAAGTTTATAAATGCAGACAAGGATAATGTGTTTACAGCCTTGAAGGTTTGCCAGGTGGATCAGTATAACTACGAACGCAAGGCCACTATCAAGTATGAGCGTGAGCGTGAGTTCGGTTTTAAGACAACAGCAATGTTGAGATATGCCAATTACGAGCCTTGTGGCGAATTGTTCTATCGTACAATGGCTGGCGAAAGTGCATTGCAGACTGCTATAGCAGACGGTTCGTTATCCGGACAGAAATGGGTACAGTCGCCTTTCAATACTCACGACATAACTGTTACAGAGGCGTCTTTAACATTAAGATACGCTCCGGGCGAGACTTTCGTAAATACGAAACAGAGACGATTGCCTGTCAATCTTGATGCGCCGGTGTTTACTTTGCAGCACACATTAGGACTGAAAGGTGTTTTAGGTAGTGATTATACTTATAATATGACAGAAGCTACAGCTTATAAGCGTTTCTGGTTAAGTTCGTGGGGTAATCTTGACGTACATTTGAAAGGTGGAATACAGTGGAACAAGGTTCCTTTCCCATTGCTGATAATGCCGGCTGCAAACTTGTCGTACATTTTACAGGACGGAACATTCAACCTTATCAATAATATGGAGTTCCTGAACGACCGTTACGCATCGCTTGATGTATCATGGAATATGCAGGGAAAACTTTTCAACCGCATACCTTTGATCAAGAAACTGAAATGGCGTGAGTTTATCGGTGTCAAGTGCCTATGGGGTACGCTTACGGATAAAAACAATCCTTTCCTTGAGCAGAACAAGAATGATGATATGCTGATGATGTTCCCGGGACATTATGATAGGACAGGTAATTATAATTATTCTAGTTATGTGATGGATCCTAAAGTACCGTATGTTGAGGTAACAGCCGGAATTCACAATATATTCAAGCTTTTGCATATAGAATATGTGAGACGTCTTAACTATAATCATCTTCCTACAGCCAACAAGTGGGGTGTGAGATTGATGATACGTACAGTGTTCTAAAGTAATTTTCTGCCATATTTACTGATTCTTTCCAAAGATTTTGTAAATTTGGCAGATAATTTTTTATAATATGGTAAAGTCGGATATTCAAAATATAAAGTTACGCTTTGGTATTATAGGTAATACCGAGGGGCTTAACAGGGCTATTGATATTGCTATGCAGGTGGCGCCTACAGACTTGTCGGTACTGGTTACCGGTGAGAGTGGAGTCGGTAAGGAAAGTTTTCCTCAGATAATACATCAGTTCAGCCGCAGGAAACACGGGCCATATATAGCTGTCAACTGTGGGGCTATACCTGAAGGTACAATTGATTCGGAATTGTTCGGACACGAGAAAGGTGCTTTTACCGGTGCCATAAGCGACAGAAACGGTTATTTTGCCGAAGCTAACGGAGGAACAATATTTCTGGATGAGGTTGGAGAATTGCCATTGTCAACCCAGGCAAGACTATTGCGTGTCCTTGAATCAGGTGAATATATCAAGGTAGGTTCGTCCAAGGTTCAGAAGACAGATGTAAGAATTGTTGCCGCTACAAACGTAAACTTTGCGGATGCCATAGCCGAAGGGCGCTTTCGTGAGGATTTGTATTACCGATTGAATACAGTTCCTATTAAGGTTCCGCCTTTGAGAGAGAGGCCTGATGATATAGCGTTGTTGTTCAGGAAGTTTGCAGCCGACTTTGCAGAGAAATACCGTATGCCTTCCATACAGCTTAACGAACAGGCTAAGCGTATGCTTGTGGAGTATCCATGGCCGGGAAACATCCGACAGCTTAAAAATATTACTGAACAGATTTCTATCATAGAAACCAACAGGGATATTACTCCTGAAATTCTTTCAACTTATCTGCCTGATATGGGAAACAGTTCCAGACTGCCGGCGTTTGTCGGAGGCAAGGGTGCACATTCCGGAAACAAGAGTTTTGAAAGCGAGAGAGAAATTCTTTATCAGGTGCTGTTTGATATGCGTCGTGATGTAACTGAACTTAAAAAGCTGGTACATGAGATAATGACAGAACGTGAAGCTGCAGGTCATCATGTATCTCATCCGGTTGACAACGCTTCTCATTTCCTTCAGAATCCTACACTTGATGTCATTAGCGATGTGCCGATGGTCATGCCGCAGGTTCAGCAATATCCGCAGGTGAGCCAGATACAGCCAGTGAGCCAGATTCAGCCGGTAAATAAGGTTTCTTCTATAACCCCTGTTTCTAACGTATCTGTAAAACATACGGATTCGGATTATCAGGACACTGAGGTTTATGTGGAAGAAAATCTCTCTCTGGATGATGTTGAAAAAGAGATGATAAAAAAGGCTCTGGAACGACATAACGGAAAGAGAAAGAATGCTGCCAACGACTTGAAGATTTCAGAAAGAACATTGTATAGAAAAATAAAAGAATATGGACTTGAATAAAATAACAAGATTTAATATCGTATCTGTGTTGGTACTGTCGTTATGTTTTCTTGCGGCATGTACTGTCTCTTATAAATTTAACGGATCTTCCATCAATTATGATAAGGTAAAGACTATATCGTTCGAGAATTTCCCGAACAGATCTGCCGCATTCGTATGGGGCCCTATGGAATCTATGTTCAATACTGAGCTTCAGGACAGATATATGCAGCAGACCCGACTTAAGCAAGTGAGACAGAACGGTGACTTGCAGCTGGCCGGTGAGATAACCAACTATGACGCATACAATAAGGGTGTAGGTTCGGACGGTTATTCTACAATGGCTGAGCTTAAGATGACTGTAAATGTTAGATTTGTGAACAATACTAATCATGCGGAAGATTTCGAGCAGCAGTTCTCTGCAAGCCGTGAATATAATTCCACACAGCAGTTGTCTGCCGTTCAGGAAGAATTGGTTAATCAGATGATTGACGAGATAGTGGAGCAGATATTCAATGCTACAGTTGCTAACTGGTAATTTCGTTTGGTTATGGAAATGCAAAGATTGGATGAGTGGATAAATAATCCGGATTTGATGGGGAGTGATACTCTGGAAGAGTTACGTTCCATAATATTGCGTTATCCGTATTTCCAGACAGCCTGGCTGCTATATATTAAGAATCTTTATCTGATAAAACATCCTTCTTTTAAAGATGAGTTAAGACGCGGTGCATTATATGTTGCAGACTTGAGCGTGCTGTTTTATTTCGTAGAAGGAAATAGTTTCTCTTTCCCAAAATCTGAGTATAAAGAGTCCGAAAAGCAGGTGGCTAATGACAGGACACTTGATTTGATAAACCGTTTCCTTTCGGAGATTCCTAATGATAAAGGATTGTCGTCAGAACTGTCCATACCTGTAGATTCTGTTATGGATTATTCGTCGTTGCTGTTGCTGAATTCAGCAGAAAATGGCAGAAAGGAAGTTGATAATACAGCTCTTCCGCTAAAAGGTCAGGCCTTGATAGATGATTTTATCGAAAAGTCTGAATCAGGAATGCTTTCATCGGGTAATAATATGACGGATGCTGTCGGTAATGGAAATGAAAAGGATGAATTCAGTGAAGAAGACCTGGTAGTAATTGATGATGATAATAATGCAGGCCAAGTGGATGATGCAATGGATGGTAATGCTGAAGCTGCCGATGAAACCGGTGACGATAATTATCTGACAGAAACATTGGCTAAAATTTATGTTAAACAGCAAAGATATGATAAAGCATTGGAAATTATTAAAAAATTAAATTTGAAATATCCAAAAAAAAATGCTTACTTTGCAGACCAAATGAGATTCCTTGAGAGATTGATTATTAACGCTAAATCAAAATAAAAGAAAATGTATTTATTATTTATTGTATTGATTGTACTTGCAGCATTGTTACTATGCTTTGTTGTAATGATACAGAATTCTAAGGGTGGAGGCTTGGCTTCTAGTTTCGCATCTTCTAACCAGATTATGGGTGTGCGTAAAACAACTGATTTCATTGAAAAACTTACTTGGGGACTTGCTGCTTTCATGGTAGTTGTAAGTATTGCAGCTGCTTATGTAATACCTCATTCTGCTGAAAACTCTTCAGTAATCATGAAACAGGCTGTAGAAGAACAGAGTACTAATCCTTTGAATGCACCTGCCGGTTTTGCTGCTCCTCAGACTGATGCTGCGGCTGCTGCTCCTGCAACAGGTGATTCTGCAAAATAATATTTTCAGAGTACAAGTATTTAAGATTATAATGTCATTCATAAACCTATAAAGTTTGTGGGTGGCATTTTTTATTTGTTTAATAATATGATGAAAACACAGAATGAAAAAACACGTAATGTTGCTATCGATGCATTGCGCGGATTTGCAGTAATGGGGATAATGCTGCTGCATAATATCGAACATTTTAATTTTTATTCGTTTCCTGAAGCTTCTGGCGAAACAATCAAGGCACTTGACACGAGTTTGTGGGATATGATGTTCTTCACTTTTGCCGGTAAGACGTATGCTATTTTTGCATTATTGTTCGGATTTACTTTTTATCTGCAAAGTAGAAGTACGGAGAAAAGAGGGGAGGATTTCAGAAACAGATACATGTGGCGACTTCTGCTCCTTCTTGGCTTCGGATTTATTAATGCCGCTTTCTTTCCGGGAGAAATTCTAGTGCTTTATGCTATTGTTGGTTTTGTTCTGGTCCCGGTAAGACACTGGAATAATAAGGTTCTTTTTGCAATGGCGCTATTCCTTATGCTTCAACCGGTGGAATGGATTAAAGTGGTATATTCTGCATTTAATCCTATGGAAAATCCGGAACAGATGATTTTCTCACTAGGTGATGTTTATCCGCAGCTTGGCGGAACATCGTTTTGCGAGATGGTTAAGGTTAATCTCGTCACAGGACAGTTGGCTAGTCTTAACTGGGCGTGGTGTTACGGACGTGTATTCCAGACTGCCGCTTTGTTTATGATAGGACTTTTGTTGGGAAGGCTGGGATATTTTGATGCATCGTCGGAAGAGAAGCTTGAAAAATCACGCACTTTCTGGATTAAGGTATTGTGCCTTTCTTTGCCTGCAACTTTGCTGATGTACTATCTGAAAGAGTTTATCTATACTCAGGTAGAGATAAAGTTTATGCTTTCTTCGTTGCAGACTATTCTTAATTCGTGGTATAACCTTTTCTTTATGCTGTGTATTGTAGCTTCATTCCTTTTGCTTTATTGGACTTGCGATGGAAAGGTTCAGAAACTTTTAGCTCCATATGGAAGGATGAGTCTTACGGATTATGTTTCCCAGTCTATAGTCGGCAGCTTCCTGTATTTCGGCTACGGACTTGAATTGCACAAAGTGTGCGGAACAACATGTAGCCTGCTTGTAGGTATTGTGTTTTTGACTCTTCAGGTTCTGTTTGCTCATTGGTGGTTTAGAAATTTCAAGCGTGGACCTCTGGAAACTATATGGCACCGACTTACGTGGATCGGTAAGGAAAAATAGGATATTGCAGATTGCATAAAATAAAAAAAAGAGTAATATCATTTACCTGTTTGGTGGTGATATTACTCTTTGATTTTTATCTCAACTGACTATTACTTGTTGATTTTACTCCAAGTGTCTTTCAGTGATACTGTTCTGTTGAATACCAGATGTTCAGGAGTAGAATCCTTATCTACATTGAAATAGCCGATACGCTGGAACTGCAGATAATCCAATGGTTTTGCATCTGCCAGGAACTTCTCTACATAACATTCGTTCAGTACTGTCAGAGAGTTAGGATTGATCATTTCCTTCATTGCTTCAAGAGGTGAGCAGTTCTTGGCTTCACGGATGGCAGCCATTTCGTCACGTGGATTTTCTACTTTCCATAAGCGGTCGTACAGACGAACTTCAGCTTTCAGACAGTGGTTGCAGCTTACCCAGTGCAGTGTACCTTTTACCTTACGGTTTGCTTCTGGCATTCCGCTCTTTGTGTTAGGATCATATTCTGCATAAACCTCAGTGATATTTCCGTTTTCATCTTTCTTGCATCCTGTACATTTCACGATGTAAGCATTTTTAAGTCTCACTTCCTGTCCAGGAGTCATACGGAAATATTTCTTAGGAGCATCTTCCATGAAGTCTTCACGTTCCATCCACAATTCACGGCTGAACTCGATAGTGTGAGTTCCTGAGTTTGGATCTTCAGGATTGTTTATGGCTTCCATCTCTTCTACCTTGCCTTCAGGATAGTTTGTGATAATCAGTTTCACAGGGTTGATAACTGCTGAGACACGTGTAGAACGTGCATTCAAGTCTTCGCGTACTGCACTTTCAAGCAATGCGAAATCATTCAATGCATCGTATGTGGTATATCCGATTTTATCAACGAAGTTTCTGATAGACTCAGGTGAGTAACCACGACGGCGGAAACCGCAGATGGTCGGCATACGTGGGTCATCCCATCCGTTTACAAGACCTTCCTTAACCAAAGTCAGAAGATTGCGCTTACTCATAAGAGTGTAGCTCAGATTCAACTTGTTGAATTCATACTGGTGTGGACGGTGGTCATCAAGGTCTTTGCCTTCTTTCACCCAGTCAACAAACAAGTCGTATAGCGGACGGTGTACAACGAATTCCAGTGTACACAGTGAGTGAGTCACACCTTCGAAGTAGTCACTCTGTCCGTGAGCGAAGTCATACATAGGATATGCCTTCCACTTGTCTCCTGTACGATGGTGAGGAGTTTTAACCACACGGTAAATGATAGGATCGCGGAAGTGCATGTTAGGGTTTGCCATGTCAATTTTTGCACGCAGAACCATCTTTCCTTCTTCTATTTCGCCGCTATTCATTTTCATGAACAGGTCAAGATTTTCCTCGATAGGACGGTCGCGGTATGGACTGTTAGTTCCCGGTTGGGTTGGAGTACCCTTTTGTGCAGCTATTTCTTCAGATGATTGTTCGTCGATATATGCTTTGCCTTCTTTTATAAGTTGGATGGCGAAGTCCCATAATTGCTGGAAGTAGTCCGAAGCATAATATTCGTTACCCCACTGGAATCCTAACCACTGGATGTCTTCTTTGATAGCTTCTACATATTCCACATCTTCCTTTGTAGGATTTGTGTCGTCGAAACGAAGGTTACATACACCTCCGTATTTTTTTGCTATACCGAAGTCCATGCATATAGCTTTGGCATGTCCTATGTGAAGATATCCGTTTGGCTCAGGCGGAAAACGTGTCTGTATTCTGCCGTCGTTCTTTCCTTCTTTCAAGTCTTTCTCTACGATTTGTTCGATGAAGTTCAGACTTTTCTTTTCTGAACCTTCTGTAGCTTTTATTTCAGTCATAGTCCTTATTTATAATAATGCGCAAAAATAATCATTTCTTTTTATATAATAATGTGTTTTATTGACTTATTCATCTTCTGTAATGAAAGAAATTTTATCATTTCGACTTAAAAAGTTTACTGTGGCACGGTAATTATGATGATATTTTATGTAAAGTAAAAATGTTTTACATGGTTAATACTGATTTATGGAAATATTATGTATAAATCTTAAAATTAACATAATAATCTTTGGTATTATAGTTAAATGTTCTTATCTTTGTCGCTATACAAAAGTGGGGTAAGAAGCCCTTGGATAGTACTGAATAAGAAATAAAAATGCAAAATATGTTTTATGACATCTTTTTTTATTTGGTCAATCCAAAAAATCCCCCCATCTTTGTGACGTTATCCTGAAAACAATCTTTTTACCTTAAGAAAAAAAAACTAATACCTATTGAAAACTTGAAAAAGGCTCTTTGTGAAAAGGGCCTTTTTTTATGCAGTTACCTGTCATCTTTCAACCTAATTATGTATTTTTGTAGAAAAATCAAATATATATGTCTCAACCGTTAGCAGAACGTTTACGTCCAAAATCATTGGATGATTACATAGGTCAAAAGCATTTGGTAGGTCAAGGGGCAGTACTCCGTAAAATGATTGACTCAGGGCGGATATCCTCATTTATATTGTGGGGACCTCCGGGAGTAGGAAAGACTACACTTGCACAGATTATCGCAAACAGGCTGGAGGTGCCGTTCTATACACTGAGTGCCGTTACATCCGGAGTGAAGGATGTGCGTGACGTAATAGAAAAAGCAAGCAACAACCGTTTCTTTTCGCAGCAGAGTCCTATACTTTTTATTGATGAAATACATCGTTTCAGCAAGTCACAGCAGGATTCTTTGTTAGGAGCGGTGGAAAGGGGAGTAGTTACTCTTATTGGTGCTACTACTGAAAATCCATCCTTTGAGGTTATTCGTCCTTTGCTTTCAAGGTGTCAGCTGTATGTCCTTAAATCGTTGGAAAAGGAAGACTTGCTGGAGCTCCTTCATAAGGCTGTGGAGAAAGATACTATATTGAAGGAGAGAAAAGTGGTGTTCAAGGAAACTGATGCCATGCTTAGATACTCAGGCGGTGATGCAAGAAAGTTGCTTAACATATTGGAACTTGTAGTAGAGGCAGACAGTGATACTCCGGTAGAGATTACTGACGAGAAAGTAGTGGAACGTCTTCAGCAGAATCCGCTTGCTTACGACAAGGAAGGTGAAATGCATTATGATATAATATCCGCATTCATCAAGTCTATACGCGGAAGTGATCCGGATGGTGCTCTCTATTGGCTTGCGCGAATGGTGGAAGGTGGAGAGGATCCGGCTTTCATAGCAAGACGCCTTGTGATATCTGCTTCCGAAGATATCGGTCTGGCCAATCCAAACGCATTGTTGCTGGCTAATGCCGCCTTTGATGCCGTAATGAAAATAGGTTGGCCTGAAGGTCGTATTCCGTTGGCTGAAGCTACGGTATATCTGGCTACAAGTCCGAAAAGTAACTCTGCTTACGAAGGGATAAATTACGCCATAGATCTGGTACGTCAGACAGGAAACCTTCCTGTACCGTTGCATCTGAGGAATGCTCCTACTAAATTGATGAAGCAGTTGGGTTATGGTAAGGATTACAAATATGCACATGCCTATAAGGGAAATTTTGTAAAACAACAGTTCTTACCAGATGATTTGAAAGATACGCGTATCTGGCATTCTCAGGACAACCCTTCTGAAGCCAAACTCAAGGACAGAATGACTCAGCTTTGGGGAGATAGATTTAAGGATTAATTATGCAATAATTTTTTAGTGATATGAATATAGTAGTATTAGATGGATTTACGATGAATCCGGGTGATTTGTCATGGGATAATCTTGAAAAATTAGGATCTCTGAAAGTATATGAAAGAACGTCTGCTGATCAATTGTTGGAGCGTGCAGCAGATGCGGATGCCATTTTAACAAATAAGACAGTGGTTGATTCTGCAGCTTTACATTCTTTACCAAAACTGAAATACGTAGGGGTACTTGCTACAGGATATAACGTGGTTGATATAAAAGCAGCAAAGGAACTTGGTATTGTAGTTACCAATATCCCTGCATATAGTACAGAGTCGGTTGCACAAATGGTATTCGCGCACATACTCAACATAACGCATCGTGTAGGCCGTTATGCCTACGAAGCTCATTCGGGTGTATGGAGCAGGAAAAACGATTTCTCATATACCAATAGTCCGCTTATGGAATTGTGCGGCAAAAAAATTGGTATTGTAGGATACGGTAATACAGGTTCGGCTACTGCACGTATTGCTCTGGCATTTGGTATGAAAGTTACTGTTTATACCAGCAAACCACAGTCTTTGTTGCCTGCAGGAATTGAAAAAGCAGAATCCATAGACGATATATTCAGAAACTCTGATATTGTCAGCCTGCATTGTCCTCTGAATAATGAAACATCGGAAATTGTGAATTCTTATCATCTTTCATTGATGAAGGAATCTGCCATACTTATTAATACAGGTCGTGGAGGATTGGTAAACGAAAACGATCTGGCTGAGGCTCTGAAAGCACGTCGTATCAAGGCAGCTGGTCTTGATGTAATGGTAAACGAACCACCGCGTGAAGATAATCCGTTGTTGGGATTGGAGAATTGTTTCATCACTCCTCATATCGCCTGGGCTACATACGAGGCACGAGTAAGACTTATGGATCTGGCCGTGAAAAATCTTAAGAGTTTTATCGAAGGAAATATAATTAATAATGTAGCCAGATAGGAATATGACTAAAGAAGAAAGAATAGAAAAGGCTGTTTCGCTATTTAAGGAAGGATATAACTGCTCGCAGTCTGTAGTAGCTGCCTTTGCTGATATGTATGGCTTTACAGAGGAGCAGGCATTAAAAATGGCATCGGCATTTGGCGGTGGAATAGGCCGTATGCGTGAAACTTGTGGAGCGGCCTGTGGACTGTTCATGCTGGCAGGTCTTGAGAAAGGAGCAACAAAAGGTTCCGATCGTGAAAGTAAGGCTGCCACATACGCCCTGGTTCAGGAACTTGCTGCAAAGTTCAAGGAAGAGACCGGATCCTTACGTTGCTCTGATTTGTTGGGATTGTCAAAAAAAGAACCTATAGTATCTACTCCTGAAGCTCGTACCAGCGCATATTATGCAAAGCGTCCTTGCGCAAAGATGGTTGAAACTGCGGCGCGTATATGGGCTGATTATATTTATGGTGTGAAAGAATGACTATAAAAAAGATACTCCCGCCAATCGCTATTGTCAGGAGTATCACAACACAAAAACTAAACTAGACTTAACTAAACTATTTAAATGAGAAGTTTCACAACTTCTGTTCTTTATTCACTTGCAAATATATGTTTTTTATTGGCAAAAACAAAAAAATAAAAGCTTTTTTCCCAGGCAAATAAATAAAAAAGTTGAAAATGAAACTTATTTATTATATAATATGTTTATTAACATAATCCTGTAGCATTGTTTTGTAAGTTTCCGATATTGGAATGTATTCTTTACCGAAAACAATACGCCCTTTATCGATGATCTTTATTTTTGATTTTTGCACTATGAACGAACGGTGAACACGTAAAAAACGCTCAGCAGGAAGCCTTTCTTCCAGTGCTTTCATGCTTATAAGCGACAATATAGGACGGGAATTTTCTTCTGTATATATTTTCACATAATCTTTCAGCCCTTCGATATATAGTATTTTATCCAGCTCAATTTGTATTAACTTATAATCACTTTTTACGTAAATATATTCAGAACTTTCCGGTTGAAGGTTTGTTTTTTCGCTTTCTGCTTTTAGTTTCAAATTAAACCATTCCATAGCCTTACCCACCGCCTCACTGAAATCGGCATAGCTGATAGGTTTCAGCAGATAGTCGAGTGCATTTGCTCTGTATCCGTCTATCGCATACTGTTCGAAAGCTGTAGTGAATACTATCCTTGTTCTTTCGGGAACCATCTTTGAAAATTCCAGTCCGTTGAGGTCCGGCATTTGTATATCCAGGAATAGAAGATCAACCGGATTGTTAGGCAGTTCGTTCATTGCCTGTACTGCACTTGAATAAGTCCCACACAACTCAAGCGATGGCGTTTTCTTAACATAGCCTGCTATCAGTCCCAAAGCCAAAGGCTCGTCGTCTATTATTGCGCACCTTATAGTCATAATTATATAGTGTGATAAGTTTTATTATATTTTTAGTTTGATGCATGAATTGTAAACTTTGTCGTTATCGCTAAGCCAGCATTTCCATTCATGCTTGTCGGGGTACAACAGTTCAAGTCTTTTGCTGACCTGTTCCAGTCCTATACCTGAACCGCTCTTGTCGGTTGTCGATTTAGGATGATTGCTGTTCTGTATGGTACAGGTAATGTACTCCTCGTTTTCCTCTATGGTTATTTTAATGAAACTTTCTCCCGTAGGCGAAATCCCATGTTTGAATGCATTTTCTATCAGAGATATGAAGATAAGTGGAGCAACCGGAGTCTGGCTGTTATCCTTTATCCTGAAATTGGTCTCTATGTTTACGTCTTCCGAAACACGTATCCTCATCAGTTCGATATAGTTTTTGATGAAGTCTGTTTCCTTTTTCAGAGGTACATACATCGATTGATTGTCGTATAGTACATATCTCAACAGTTTGCTAAGCTCCTGTATCGCTTGTTGTGCCTTGTCTGTATCTATTACAACAAGGGCATAAATATTGTTCAGAGTGTTAAGCAGAAAATGAGGATTAAGCTGGTTTCTCAGATTTTTAAGTTCTGCTTCCGTCATGCTTTTCACGGCCTCACGTCTTGCCAGTTCGGTTTCGTTCCATTTTATACTTAGCCTTATGGCCACACTTAGCCCTGCAGAAAAGATCATGCTGGCTATATCCCTAATCATGAAAACAATCTGTGAAGGCGGGTTGTGTCTGAACATATCAGGTGGAGGGCCAGGAACATGCATGTCATTCCACCATCTGATGGCAAGTGATAGTAGTATTGTCAAAACAGCATTGAATGCCAGAAACTTTCTCTTATGTTCGTTGAAAAGTAGTTTCGGAATCAACAGAAAATAGTTTATATAGAATATGGCAAATAATGATGCCGGAACAATGATAAACCGCATAAAAGCTTTCCAGTCTATGCTTCCGTTATCACCTTGCGTCATTATTATCGGAAAACCGAAAAACAATATCCAGCAGAATGCATGTATTGATATTTCCAACAATCTGTTGTTGCGATTTGTGTGTGTCATAGGTTTTTACGATTTATGTTGTGTTCTTACAAATATAGTAGAATGTTATTAGTCTTGCAAACTTTCTATAATCCAAAGCAGTCCAAAGCAGTACTGGGGTACTTCTCTCGAAGTACCGGCAGCACTGCTAAAAAGGAAACCAAAGTTATGAAGAACAAAGAAGTTCCTGATTTATAGAATGAAGTTGTTTCTAAGTTATTCGTATCTCAACGCTTCTATTGGGTCAAGACATGCGGCTTTCTTTGCCGGATACCATCCGAAGAAAACACCGGTGAATGTACATACTGCAAACGACAGGAGAACACTCCAAGGTTGAACATATACCGGCCAGTTGGCCACTGTCTTTATTATGTATGATGCACCGCATCCCAGTATTACACCAATCAATCCTCCGGTGATACTTATCAGTACTGATTCTATAAGGAATTGCGACAGAATGTCTATTCCTCTTGCCCCTACGGACATTCGCAGACCGATTTCTCTGGTACGTTCGGTTACTGAAACATACATGATGTTCATAATACCAATACCACCCACTACTAGTGATATCCCTGCAATGCAGGCCAAAAGTGTCGTCATCAGGTCTGTAGTTGTATTAAGCATGGAACTTAACTCCTGTTGCGTTCTTATTGTGAAATCGTCGTCGTCGGTTTCTTTCAGCTTGTGTTCACGTCGAAGTATATTTGTTATTTCGTCAACCGCTTCTTCTGTCATGTCCTCAGTCAGTGCCGATGCGAAAACTCCGCTCAGATATGTCTGTGCCAGAAGACGTTTCATCACGGTAGAGTAGGGTGCCAGCACTACATCGTCCTGGTCCATACCCATTGAGTTGTATCCCTTTGATTCAAGAATACCTATAACCCTGAGTGGAACCTGATTGCATCGTATTACTTTACCTATAGGGTCGGCACCGTCCGGAAACAGATTTTCAACGATTGTTGAACCTATTACGCAAACTTTTGCTGCTGTGCGTATATCTTCTTCCGTAAACATTTCGCCTTGTTCTATTTTCAGCTGTCTGATGTTTAGGTATCCTATGCTGACGCCGCTTACAGACGACGGATAGTTGTTGGCTCCTGATATAAGTTGTCCGCTTGCAGATACGTTAGGACTGATATCAGATAGGAAAACACATTCGTCTCTGAGTGTTTCGTAATTTTCAAGTTTCAGAGTCTGCATGGATGAAGCGTCCTGTCTTACTCCTCCTCGCATTTCACCTCCCGGATGGATCATGATCATGTTCGAACCCATCTCCGAGATTTGTTTCTGAATGCTTCGTTTTGAGCCTTGTCCTATTGCCAGCATGGCTATCACCGACGCTACACCTATTATTATGCCAAGCATTGTAAGGAATGCCCTAAGCTTGTTGTTGGACAGTGCTCTGATAGCTATTTTAAAAAGATTTGTTCCGTTCATTGTAAAAATGTTTTATTGTTCCGCATCAGTCCTCATCATTCTTTGGCAGTGCGGCAAGTGCCTCTGCTGCCGAGAGGATATTGTTGTTTACGGTATCTTCAATCACATGTCCGTCGCGCAGGCGAATGTTACGGCTGCTGTACATTGCCAGTTCAGGATTGTGTGTAACGAATATTATAGTCCTTCCTTCGGCATGCAGTTTCTGGAAGAGTACAAGTATTTCAAACGATGTACGTGTGTCAAGGTTACCGGTAGCTTCGTCCGCCAGAATTACTGCCGGGTTGTTTACCAATGCTCTGGCTATTGCTACACGTTGCATCTGTCCTCCGGACATCTGGTTCGACTTGTGCTCCAGTCTGTCGCCCAGTCCTACGGCTATCAGAGCTTCAATGGCTCTTCTGCGTCTTTCGGCTGCCGATACTGACGGGTTATACATCAGTGGCAACTCTACGTTTTCTACTGCAGTCGTTTTAGGCAGAAGGTTGTAGTTCTGGAATACGAAACCGATTTTTCTGTTTCTCAGTACAGCCCTCTGAGGTTTGCTCATTGTTCTCACAGATACTCCGTCCAGAAAATATTCGCCGCTTGTAGGTGTGTCCAGACATCCAAGTGTGTTCAGCAAAGTAGATTTACCCGAGCCTGATGTACCCATGATGGTGACAAACTCGCCCTCGTTTATGCTGAATGATACTCCCCTGAGCGCATGCACTGTTTCGTCTCCCACACGGAAGTTTCGTTTTATGTTCTGTAATTCGATTACTGTCTTGCTCATGGTGATTAATCCTTTATTGTTGAGATTATTTTTTCTTGTTTCTTCCCGGAGGGCCTGGCATGAATGGATTCTGTTCGCCGCCTGTCTCTACCATTTCCGGCATTTCACCTTTTACTATTGTTTCTGTAATGATTTCAGTACCTTCGCTGATACCTGAAACTATTTCAGTGTTAGAACCGTCGCTCATACCGGTCTTGACAGGGTGTGCAGTCAGTGATGTAGCATCCATTGTCCATACTTTCTTTGGCGAGTTGCAGTCATTTATTGTCTTTCCTCCTGCCAGCTTCTTGTCAGGTGTAAATCGGAGGGCCTTGTTCGGAACTACAAGAACATTCTCGCGTGTATCTGTGAAGATTGTCACGTTTGCTGTCAGTCTTGGTTTCAGTTTCAGGTCAGGATTATCTGCAGTGATTACAACCTCGTATGTCACAACGGTTTCAGATGTAGTACTTGTAGATGAGCTTGTACTGTTTGTACTTCCCAGACGGATCTGCTTTACTCTTCCTTCGAACACGTCATTCGGATAGGCATCTACCGTAAATGTAACTCTTGCACTGTCCTTTACTCCTGCTATGTCAGCTTCATCTACATCTGCCACTACCTGCATCTTTGTAAGGTCGGCTGCTATTGTGAAAAGAGTCGGAGTCTCGAAACCTGAAGCCACAGTCTGTCCGGCTTCCACTTCGCGGCTTGTCACTACACCGTCGATAGGCGATGTGATTGTAGTATATGACAGATTTCTCTGTGCTTTTGCCAGTGCTGCCTTACTCTGGTCGTATGTACTTTTCGCACGGCGGTAGTTATATTCGTATTGTTCGTATTCAGTGTCGCTGATAAGTTGTTTCTCGTGCAGAGTCTTGTTTCTTTCGTAAAGTTTCTCCTGATAATTATATTCTGCTTCTGCACCGTCGTATGTAGCTTGCGCTGACTGAAGGTCGCTTATAAGTGTCACGCGGTCCATTTCGGCTATCACTTCTCCCGCTTTAACCACAGAATTATAATCAACATAAATTTTGTCTATGATACCTGATACCTGAGTACCAACTTCTACTTCAGTGACAGGTTCTATAGTACCTGTAGCTGTAATTGAATTGCTGATGGTTCCCTTGTGTACAGCTGATGTGGCGAAACTTATTGTCTGGTTTGATTTTTTTCCACCGAATATCCACAGTCCTGCTCCAGCCAGCACTATTATAGCAGCTGCGATGATGAAAACTTTCTTCTTTTTCATATTTAGTTGTTTTTCCGATTTTCTTTTTGTTTATAATTTAATTTGCCTGTGTCAAAGCTTTATGTCGTTTCCTGCATAGAAATCAAGTAGCGCTCTGTCAAGTATAGCCATGTATTTGGCCTGAACACGCTGCTGCTGTGCGCTCAGCAGATTATTTTTTTCAGTAAGCAGTTCCACAGTATTCTTTATGCCGAGATTAAACTGTTCGTTCACTATATCGAAGCTGGTCTGACAGCTTTGTAGCTTGCTGTTGGCAGCTTCATATTGTTGCTGTGCATTCAGTGCATCCAGCCATAAACTTTCTATAGTGGAATAAAGTTCCTTTTGTTTGTTTATCAGGTCCAATTGTGATGAACTGTATGTAATCTGCGCTTTCTGTACTGCACTTTTAGTCTGCCTGTTGTTGAATATAGGAATACTCAGATTTATACCAATCATATTGTTCCATCCGTATTTCATCTGTTCTGCCCAGTTGTTTGTGCTGGCATTGTTTGTCATACTTGATGTTGAGGCCGACAGGCTTATTGTAGGCAGGTATCCGGCCTTAGCTGTTTTTATACCAAGCTTGGCATTGTCTATACTCAGCTTGCTGCTCTGTATTTCTGGTCTTGATGTCAGTGCTGTATTGTAAACGTCTATCTGGTTGGGCAAAACAGCCATAACATCCTCATCTTTCAGTTCCGGCATGTCAAGAACCATTTCTGTAGTACCGTCAAGTTCCAAGAGCTGTTTTAGTTGGAGTTTGTAATTTCTCAGTGTGCTTTCCGCTGTTACCAGTTGATACTTGTCGTTGCTTGCCTGAGCTTCCAGTTGGGCTACATCCGATTTCGACAGACTTCCTTCGTTAAACAGCTCTACTGCACGCTTGTATGTAGCTTCGCTCACTTCCAGTGTGTTTTTGTTAATCTCTACCGATTCGTTGGCATATAGAATCTGCACGAATAGTTTCGTTATTTCCTCTTGCAGCATGTTTTCTGTTTCGGCCACTGACAACCCGGCTATTTCTTTGTTTGTCTTCTGCTGCTTGATGTTGTTCAGTCGTTGTCCTCCGTTCCACAGTGTCCATTGTGCGCTGAGGCTGTAGCTCCCGTTGTATGTGTTATTGTTGTCGCTGGTGATAATCTCAGTTCCGCTTACGGTTGCACTTGTTTCCTGATACGGACGGTTTACCAGATTATGTCCTGTAGAGAAAGACAGGCTTGGAAACAGTGATGCCTTTGCAGTTTTCACATCCACATCAGCCTCTTCCAGCGAAAGTTTGTTTTGCTGCAGCTGTATGTTTTTCTCCAGAGCATAGTCAATGCAGTCTTGCAGGCTCCAGGTCTTGTTATCCTGAGCATATAGTCCTGTGCTTGAACTTAGGACTGCGATAATGAATAAATCCCTTTGTCTCATTTTTTACTGTTATCTTTAATTCTTTTCTGAGGCAAAATTATTCCTTATATAATATAGAGGCAAAAAAGATAGATTTGGCAAAGAAATATGTGGACCAAACCTTGATTTTTCACGATAAATCATTTACTTTGTAATCATTATAAAAATATACGCTTGTTAATTATGAATATAATAGGAATTTATAGATTTTATGCAGACGGTTTCAGGTCTATGACTACAGGGCGTGTGCTTTGGTTCATAATACTGGTGAAACTGTTTGTGATGTTCTTTATAATCAAACTGTTCTTTTTCCCTTCTTTTCTGAAAGACAAGACTGCGGAGGAAAAACAGGATTATGTAGGCAATGAACTGATTATGCGGGCATCGGACTCTTATGCGAAATAATTGATCAAACTAACTTAATAAAACTTTATTTTATGATTGAAGCTATTGACACTTCTTTGATTGACTGGTCTAGGGCGCAGTTTGCCCTGACGGCCATGTATCACTGGCTGTTTGTTCCTCTCACACTCGGTCTGGCCGTGATAATGGGAACAATGGAAACAGTTTATTATCGTACTGGCAATGAGTTCTGGAAACGTACAGCCAAGTTCTGGATGAAACTTTTCGGAATAAACTTTGCCGTCGGTGTTGCCACCGGACTTATTCTTGAGTTCCAGTTCGGAACCAACTGGAGTAATTATTCGTGGTTTGTGGGCGACATATTCGGTGCCCCGTTGGCGATAGAGGGAATACTGGCATTCTTTATGGAGGCTACATTCATTGCCGTTATGTTCTTCGGATGGGAGAAGGTGAGCCGCCGCTTCCACCTTGCATCTACATGGCTCACCGGACTTGGAGCTACGATTTCGGCATGGTGGATATTGGTTGCAAATTCGTGGATGCAATATCCTGTAGGAATGGAATTCAATCCGGATACCATGCGTAATGAGATGGTAGATTTTATGTCCGTAGCATTCTCGCCTGTAGCAGTAGTAAAGTTCTTCCATACAGTTATAAGCAGCTGGATTTTAGGAGCTGTTTTTGTTGTGGGAGTAAGCTGTTGGTATCTTATAAAGAAACGTGAAAAAGAATTTGCCAAGGCAAGCATAAAGGTAGCTTCTGCCGTAGGTCTGTTTGCATCTATAGTTACTGCAGCTACAGGCGACCAGTCGGCATATCAGGTGGCTCAGGTACAGCCTATGAAACTTGCGTCAATGGAAGCCCTCTATGACGGAAGTGCGCATGCTCCTCTTACAGTTGTGGGTCCTGTGGAAATACCTGAAATGCTTTCGGTTCTTGCCACACACAGTACAGACGGCTTTGTTCCCGGTATAAACGATATAATGAAAGGCGGATACCAGCTTGCCGACGGAACAAAAGCCCTTTCAGTAGATGAAAAGGTGGAACGTGGAAAGATGGCAATCAAGGCATTGGCAGATTATAGAAAAGCTAAAAAAGAAGGCAATTCCGAGGAGATGGAAACATCGCTTAGTCTGCTTAACGAGAATATGCCATATTTCGGTTACGGATATATCAAGGACACATCCACACTGGTGCCAGACGTCGATCTTATGTTCTGGTCATTCCGTGTGATGGTAGGTTTGGGAATGTACTTCATTGTTCTGTTTGCTGTCATGATGTTCCTCACATGGAAGAAGACATGCAATGTGGATTATCACAACTGGCTGCTGTGGCTGGGAGTGTGGAGTATTCCTCTGGCATATATCGCCAGTCAGGCAGGATGGATAGTTGCCGAAGTGGGACGTCAGCCATGGACTATTCAGGATATGCTTCCTGTTGATGCGGCAATATCCAAACTAGAGACCGGTTCTGTACAGACCACATTCTTCATATTCCTAATCATGTTCACCGTTCTTCTGATAGCAGAGATAGGAATAATGCTCAAGGCTATTAAACACGGTCCGGAGGAGAAATAACACTATATTGTTTTGATAAATATTATTTACATTTGATATGGAATCTACATATATATTCTTACAGCACTATTGGTGGTTCATCGTGTCACTGCTGGGTGCAATACTGGTGTTCCTGCTGTTCGTGCAGGGAGGCAATTCTTTGATTTACCGTATAGGGCAGACCGAAGAAGAGAGAAAGATGCTTGTAAACTCTACAGGCAGAAAGTGGGAGTTCACGTTTACTACGCTTGTAACCTTCGGAGGGGCATTCTTTGCATCCTTCCCATTATTCTATAGTACAAGTTTCGGAGGAGCATACTGGCTTTGGATGATAATACTTTTCACTTTCGTGCTTCAGGCGGTATCATATGAGTTTCAGTCCAAGCTGGGCAATCTGCTGGGGCAGCGTACATACAGATACTTCCTTATGCTGAACGGTGTGATGGGACCTTTGCTACTCGGAATGGCTGTGTCAACATTCTTCTATGGCTCAAACTTCGAAGTAACAAAGGATAATCTTACCGAACTTGGTATGCCTGTCATCAGCACATGGTCAAACGGATGGCACGGGCTTGACGCCTTTGCCGAGCCATGGAATCTGGTGCTCGGAATGGCAGTGTTCTTCCTGGCAAGACTTCTTGGAGGAATGTATTTCATCAATAATATAGATAATGAACCGATAAATAACCGCTGCCGCCGACAGCTGATTTCCGATGCGGTGCCTTTCCTTCTGTTTTTCCTGGCATACGTGATACGCACATTGCTGAAAGACGGATTTGCCGTAAATCCGGAAACCCAGACGATAGTGATGGAACCTTATAAGTATTTCAACAATTTCGTTGATATGCCATATCTTCTTGTATTGTTCCTTGCAGGTGTAGTATGCGTGTTGTACGGTCTTGGCAAGAGCATCCTGATTTCAACATATAAGAAAGGTATATGGTTTTCCGGTATAGGAACAGTATTGACAGTCCTTTCTTTGTTACTTGTTGCAGGATATAACAATACGGCATATTATCCGTCGTTGACTGATTTGCAGAGTTCGCTCACGATATCAAACAGCTGCTCCAGCCTCTTCACTCTCAAGACCATGGCATATGTGTCAATTCTTGTTCCGTTTGTTTTGGCTTATATAATTTATGCATGGCGTGCTATAGACCGCAAATCTATTACTGCGGATGAGATAAAAAATGATGACCATGCATATTGATGCTTGATTCAGATAAACACATAACAGAATGTGCCGGATAGCAGCTTTTCCTTTTAGCTGTTTCCGGCACATTTCGTTTTGTGTTAAAATATATTATCCCAAGAGTACCTTCTGTATAGCATCCTTCAATGCAGGTTTAGGCATAGCTCCCTGAGCCATCTGTGGAGCGCCGGTCATAGGTACGAAGAGTAGTGTAGGTACGCTGCGTATAGCAAATAGTCCTGCCAGTTCCTCTTCCTGGTCAACATCTATCTTATATATGTCTATCTTTCCGTCATATTCCTCTGCCAGTTCATCCAGTACCGGAGCCAGCATCTTGCAAGGTCCGCACCATGTGGCATAGAAGTCTATCAGAGCGGGACGCTCACCAAGGAACTTCCATTCGTTAGGGTTAGTTTCATAATTGGCTACTTTATTCAGGAATTCTTCTTTAGTCAAATGTTTTGCTTTCATAATCAATCATTATTTAGGTTATTACTTCATTATTTATTAGGATCGTATGTCTTTACCATATTCTTAATAATTCGTTCATGGTAGTAATTGTTTTAAGTTTCTGATGCAAAAGTACGCTACTTACGCTACGCAGACAACAGATTATTTCTATCTTTGTATAGACAAAATCTATAGAATCATGAATTTACAACAGATGGAATATATTGTGGCACTCGACAAGTACCGTCATTTCGTACTTGCTGCCGAGGCATGCGGTGTTACTCAGCCAACACTGAGTGCCATGATTCAGAAACTTGAAGAAGAACTTGACGTTAAGATTTTCAGCCGCGACAGAAGGAATGTAGCCCCCACAGCCATAGGGCAGAAGATAATACGCCAGGCACAGATAGCACTGAACGAATCGCAGAGAATAAAGGAACTTGTATCCGACGAGACCAGTACTATGACTGGTAGTCTGAGGATAGGAATACTCCCTACAATAGCCCCGTACTTGGTGCCTGACTTCATTCATAAATTTCGTGACATGCATCCCGATGTAGATCTGTCTATCGACGAGAAAGAAAATGCCTCACTTGTACGTGAACTTCGTTTCGGAAATATCGATATAGCCATCTCCACCATGCCGGAGGATAGGGAAGGAATATTGGAAATACCGGTCTATATAGAGAAGTTTGTAGCGTATTTCTCTCCGGAGTGCAGCCAGGCACAGAAGATAATAGCAAGCGGAAGCCTGCCTGCCGAACAGATGTGGATACTGAAGGAAGGACATTGCGTACCTAACGGTTCGATGAACTTCTGCAAGAACAAGGATATAGGGAACCACATCTACGAGGCCGGCAGTATAGAAACACTGGTCAGGATAGTTGACCGCAACGGCGGTTATACCATTATTCCGGAACTTCACATCCCTTTCCTGTCAGACAGTCAGAAAGAAAATGTTGTACACCTGAATGTCACTCCTCCTGCTCAAAGGTGTGTATCCATACTTATAAAAGACGATTTCATAAGGGAACGTGCCGTAAATGCCGTGTTGGAAACAATGAAATCAATAATTCCGGACTATATGATGGAAGAAAGACTCAGAAAACATAAGATAAAACTCCGGTAAATCATGATGCTGATACATTAAAAAAAATGAACTGTCGTTTAAAGTAAAACGGACGCTCGTTTTAAGTAAAACGTGCGCACGTTTTGGATAAGATATGCGCACGTTTTGATTTTTTGTTACCAAAAGTATTGATATATAAATATCAATCCTTATCTTTGTCCCATAAAAAACATTGTTTTTTTAAAGTTTTTTGTATAAATGTAAAAAAAAGAAACTTTTAAAAGATGTTTTTGTGCTATTGATAAATGTATGTTATTATAGCAAATTTATTCTAAGAAATTATGATGAATTAATGTAGGGGATGTTTCTTGGATGTACATATATAATAGACTGAGTATCGAAGTCACTGTATAGTACAGATTCTCTTTCTGTTGCCGGGCAAATGGCGTATTAATAACGAATCAGTAAACTGGTGCGGAAGAGAGATTGTATATTAAATGGAAATGAAAATGTTGTCTTGGTGTTACATTTATGTGAGGAATTACAGGGTAAAAGATATCCTCCATATATTAGAACAAAAATTCAATGTATTTGTTCATAAGACAGTAAAATACAAACAAGTAAAAAAACACGTAGTAAAAGAAGAAGTCCCGACTATATCAGGACTAGTATTTATTCAGGGTGAAGTATCCGATATTCAAACATATTTAAATAGTAAATGTCCGGGTGTATATTTGATGAAAGACCGTAGAACCGGACTTCCTGCCGTTATTCGTGATAAATCAATGCAGACATTTATTCGTATGTCGCGTGTGTCACCATATCGCATCAGGTTTATGCAGCATCCAATAGACTATTATTCTACAGGTCATCCTTTGGTAAAGATAACTTCAGGGATACTTGATGGTGTTGAAGGCTATCAGATACGTATATCCCGCGATAAATGTCTCGTTACCACTATTGGAGGTCTTACCATAGCTATCGGAGGAATCAGTAAGGAAAATTTTGAGAATATAGATGAGTATTCTGATATTATCCGGTCATTAGACTCTATAAAAGAAGAATCATAATAATTATAGCATACTATGATAATAGCGGTCGATTTTGATGGAACAATAGTAGAACACAGATATCCTGAGATCGGTAAGGAGATTCCCTTTGCCATAGCTACATTGAAACAGTTACAGGCGGAGCGCCATATCCTGATTCTGTGGACAGTGCGTGAGGGCAAATTGCTCGACGATGCGGTGGAATATTGTCGCAGCCGTGGACTTGAGTTCTATGCCGTAAATGCCAACCATCCTGATGAGCTGCCGCAGGAAAACCCTTCCTGCCCGTGCCGCAAGCTGCGTGCCGATTTGTTTATCGACGACCGTAATGTAGGTTATCTTCCCGACTGGGGAGCCATTTACGAAATGGTAAAGCGCAAAATAAGCAGCCGTCGTTATTACCGTGAGATGTATCAGGATTATGTTGAGGAAAAGCCTTCGTTCTGGAAGAGGGTGTTTGGAGGAAAAAGGTAAATTATTATGAAGTCATTTACTGTTAATTTGACAAAAGAGGATACCCTGATTATTAAAGGTATTGCAATAATAGCGATAGTATTGCATAATTATTTCCATATATTTAATGGTGTTGTACGTGAAAATGAATTTGGATATAGTCCAGACAATTTTCTTATGTTATGGTCATCATTACAGAATTCTTTTTTACATTTTTTCGTTAACTTCATATCCATGTACGGACATTATGGTGTAGTAGCTTTTTTCTTTGTCAGTGGTTATGGATTAGCTAAAAAATATAAAGGTATAGAGTTAGAGCATGATTTTATTCTCAAAAATGCAATCAAGTTGTGGAAACTTTTTGTTCCTATATTGATTTGTTTTGTCGGTCTTGCAATAATAAAAGCTTTTATTACTGAGGATTTTTCATCAGCATCAGAACATATAGGAGTAGTACTATGTAAGGCTTTGTCAAGAATATTGTTTATAAGTAATTTTTATGGTGAAACAGTCTTTTGGGTAAGTGGTCCTTGGTGGTTCTTTTCAGCTATATTTCAGATGTATGTGTTATATAAATTTCTTTTTTCAAAGGTATCATCGACAGTTTGGCTTTTTGCAATAGCTTTATTGATGGTTGGAATACAATTGTTTTATTATTTGAATAATCCTGATATTAGTTTGATACGTTATAACGCTCCGGCTTGGATTCCTGCATTTATTTTAGGAATAATATTCGCTAAACATGAAATAAAACTTTCAGTGTTTGTAATGATATTGTTATCTGTGGTTTGTTTTATAATAGACTATTCTTTCATTACATGGATTTTAGGATATAGTCTGTTCGTTTTTACATTCTTATTATTGTTATATATAACGAAAAATACAATACTGAAAAAAATCTTTATTAAAACAGGTGAATTGTCAGCATATCTATTTGTAACAAATACTTTTGTGCGTACATTTTTTAATACTTTTATATGTAAACCTGAATATATTCAACCTGTATGGTTGATTATTATAACCGGAATAATAGATTTGTTATTATGCTTTGTAATAGCTTTTCTTTATAGAAAAATTATTTTATATATAAGTAAAACTACATGCTTAAATTCATTAAAATGGATAAGATGAATTAGATTGGTAAAAATGATTATGGATAAAATAGGAAGAAGTTTAGAAAAAATATTTACTTTTTTGTGTAAACCATTTACTGAGTATATAAGTTTTTTTATAACAGTATTTTTTATGTCTTCTATAGTGGATTTTATAGGTTATACACAATTAGTTTCTTTTCCGAAAGCTATTTTTATAGCATTACATCATTATTTTATATGTTATATTTTAACTATAATATTGTTGGTTTTGCCTAAATATATAAGATGTTTCTATAAAATTTTTGTTTATTCGTTGTTAGCTATTAATCTGTTGATTGATTCTGTTTGTGTTTTTAAATTTCATTTTGTATTTAATTCTGATGTTTTTGGTATAATATTAGGAACAAATAAGGAGGAAGTTTATGAATTCATTAAAACATATATATCTATTGATTTTATATTAGTTGTTTTGTTGGTATTTATTTTCTTCTATACATTATACAATATATTATTAAAAGTAAAAATTGTAATAAATACAAAGGTAAATATAATATTGTTATCTGTAGTATTTATCAGTATATTGTCTTTTATTTTTGTAAGCAGTAAGAATTTTGGAATAGTATCTGTTACTAAGTTATATACAATATTAAATGTGGATGTACCACCTAACCTTAAAGACTATTATGTTAATCCTAGTTTGAAGATAATAAAAAAACACAAACCTAAAAATATTATAATGATAATTGGTGAATCATTTTCAAAGTCGCACAGCTCTTTATATGGCTATGAAAAAAATACAAATCCACGATTGTCTATTCTTGAAAATAATAGTGAACTTTATGTATTCAGTAATGTCAAATCTTCAGGACTTTATACGATTGAGGCTTTTCAAGGATTGATGAGTACTTATAAACAAGAATATAAAGATAGTATTAAATGGTATAAATGTTTGACTATTCAAGAAATTTTAAGAAGAAATGATTATAATCAAATTTGGATTTCAAACCAAAGTAAAACGGGTTTGTATGATAATGTTGTAACAAAATATTCAGAATTGTGTGATACTGTTGTTTTTGTTGGAGATTGTTATTCTGGTAGTTTTAAATGGACGAGAAATGATTATGACGAATTATTATTAGAACCTATTGAAAAATATAATCATAAATCAAATAGCAAGAATAATTTTTATTTTATTCATTTGATGGGTTCTCATCATGAATTTAATAAAAGATATCCTCAATCATTTGATGTCTTTAAAGAACAAGACTATTTGAATGAAAAAGAACATAAAAGAAAAAAAATTGCTGAATATGATAACTCTGTTTTGTATAATGATTATATTGTAAATGAAATAATTAAGATATTTAAAAAAGAGGAGGCTTTGATATTTTATTTTTCCGATCATGCATTAGATATTTTTGAAAGTAGAGAAGATTATATAGGTCATGCTAGACATAATGATATAAAATCAGTAGAAGCAGGAAGTAATATACCTTTTATTTTGTATGTAAGTCCTAAATATCAAGCTAATTTTCCTGATGATTGCGAACGTATTAAGAAAGCTGTTAATAAAAAATTTAGAACTGATGATATGATTTATACTATAATGGATGTCATAGGGGTAGAATTTGAGGATAATAATGATGTTGAGAGATATTCCTTGTTTAATGATTTTTAGTGATTTTATAAATATATTTGTTGTATTTTTGATTGTCAGGAGATTAATAGGAATGTCTGTTGCAAATAAAAAGAAAAAAGATTGTTGTGGATGTAATGCTTGTGCGGAAATTTGTCCTAAACATTGCATTAGTATGATTGAAGATGCTAAAGGGTTTTTATATCCGCAAGTTGATAGCTCTATTTGTGTAGAGTGTTATGCCTGCGAAAAAGTATGTCCCATTGATACAGCAAAAAAGTCATTGTTGGTTCCTTTGAAAGCATTTGCAGCTTGGAATAAAAATAGAAAGGAACATTTATTGAGTTCTTCTGGTGGAGCAGCTTATGTTTTATCATCACATATACTAGATTCAGAAGGTGTTGTTTACGGTTGTACAGCTAATGGGATTGATGTTCGACATATCAGAATAGAAAATAAATCGGAACTGTATAAACTCCAAGGGTCAAAGTATGTTCAAAGTGATGTTCGTGGTTTATTCAAGAATGTAAAAGAAGATTTAAAAAACGGAAAGTCTGTATTATTTATCGGGACGCCATGTCAGGTAGCAGGATTGAAAAACTATATTGGAAGAAGTGTTAAAAACTTATATCTTATCGATTTGATTTGTCATGGTGTACCATCACAAAAAATGCTGCATGAGCATATAAAATATATAGCTAAAGGACGGGAAATACAGAAAATTGCTTTTCGTAAAGGAAATGATATAATACTATCTTTGCAGTCAACCGATTTTGACTATGAAGTAAATTTATGGAAATTCCCGTACAGAGATATGTATATAAATGGCTTTATGCAAGGTATGATTTATAGATCTAGTTGTTATGAATGTCCTTTTGCATGCTCTGACCGACTATCTGATATTACTATTGGTGATTTTTGGGGATTGCATAATAGAGAATCTTTACCTAAAGAAATCCAAGATGGTGTAAGTGTATTGTTGCCAATGACAGAAAAAGGTCTAAACTTGATTTATTCGGTGGAGTCTAAAATGCATATTTTGGAACGTAGTGTCGATGAAGCAGTAAATGGAAACTCTCAATTGCGGTTCCCATCAATTCAGAGCCGAAGAGCCCGTTTGTTTAGTATGCTCTATAATATATTGCCATTTGATATAGCGCTTAATTTAGTTGTGGTAGATCAAAAAATAAAGTGGATGCTCCAAAATCGATAGAAAAACTTTTTTCATGATATCAGAAACGAATAAAAGGATTGCCAAGAATACGATATTTTTATATATAAGGACCTTCGTATCTATGTTGATTTCGTTATATACTTCGCGAAAAATTCTGGAAGCGTTAGGAATTTCTGATTTCGGTATTCTCAATGTTGTAGGTGGAGTTATTTCTATGTTAACTTTTTTGAATGGCTCTATGTCAGTAGCCACTCAACGTTTTCTTACTTTTGAGTTAGGGAGAAACGATAAGAAAAGTTATAACCGGACTTTCAATATGTCTTTAATTATACATTTGGGCCTTGCTACAATAGTTCTTATTGCTGCTGAAACAATAGGTCTTTGGTTTGTAAATACCTACTTGAATATACCGGATTGGCGCATGATCGCTGCAAATTGGGTTTATCAAGCATCTGTACTTTCCACAATATTGGGTATAGTGCAGACCCCGTATCACGCATCTATTGTATCACATGAACATATGTACATTTATGCTTATGTTGGTCTTGGAGAGTCATTCGGGAAACTATTTCTTGTATTATTGCTAATTGTTTATCCTTATGACCGTCTTATATTCTGGGGATTTGTAATGTTTGCTTTCCAGTTTCTGATTGCAATAATATATAGAGTTTATTGTGGCAGAAAGTTTCCTGAATGTAAAATACATTTAAAGTGGGACAAGACAATTTTCAATTCCATGGCTAAATTTACAGGTTGGAATATGTTTGGAACTATAGCATGGTTGTTAAAGGACCAAGGTGTAAATATATTGATGAATATCTTTGGTGGTCCTGTAGCTAATGCTGCTAGGGGAGTAGCCAATCAGATTGCAGGGGCAATTAATGGACTTACTGGTGGATTTCAAAGTGCAGTGAATCCACAAATTACCAAAAGATATGCAGCTTGCGAATCTGGAGCGATGTGTAAACTTTTATGTGAAAGTTCTAAGATTTCATATTTACTGCTGTTATTTATAGCTTTACCCGTAATGATGGAAATTGATTTTATTCTAGAGTTATGGCTTGTAGAAGTACCTCCAATGGCATCTTTATTTACTTGCATTATTATTATTGAGGCTTTATTTGGAGTTCTTGGAACGCCTATGATTACTTCACTTATGGCTACTGGTAATATAAAATGGTATCAGATTATTGTCGGTTCATCTTTACTTTTTATTGTTCCAGTTGCATATTTGTTGTTAAAAATAGGATATCCAATAGTCACAGCATTAATAGTATCAGCTCTGTTTATACTGTTGGGTGACGTACTTCGACTAATATTTTGCAAGAAACAGATTGGATTGTCATTACGGAAATATGTAACGAGCGTTGTTTTCCCTATCACAGCAGTAACGATTCTGTCATCAGTTTTACCATTTTTCATCCATTATAATATGATAGAAGGGTGGACTAGATTTTTACTCTCAACATTCGTTACTATCATTTCAGTAGCAATCTTTACATATTTTATTGGTCTTACATTAACAGAACGTTCATTTATTGTTAATGCTATATTACCAAAATTGAAAGATTTTATTCATATCAAACGTTAATTATATGAAAAAAGTTGGAATAATAACTTTTCACGCTTCCCATAATTACGGTTCTATGCTTCAGGCTTATGCCTTGCAGCATATAGTTCAAAATTTAGGCTACGATTGTGAAATTATTAATTTTAGAAGTTTATCCCAAAAAGAAATGTATAAGCCTATCTTTATGAAAGGGACGCTTTACGGTAGATGTGTACGTTTCATTATACAGTCAAGATATGTATTGGGAATAATCAAAAAACAAAGGTTATTTGAAGAGTTCCTAAAAAAAGAATTGAAATTATCTTCAAAAGAATATACAACTTTTGAAGATCTTAAAAATGCAGACTTCAATTATGATTATTATATATCAGGAAGCGACCAAATTTGGAATGTACGATGTTATGATTTTAACTATGCCTATTTTTTACCTTTCGTAAAATCAGGTAAGAAGCGCATTGCATACGCTCCGAGCTTAGGACCGGATTTAAGTATGCAAACTCATGGAGATATTTCTAAAATTTCAGATTTATTGAAAAAATACGATGCAATAAGCGTTAGAGAACCCACTGGTGCTAAATATATAGTAAACCTTTGCCAGAAATCAGTCTCTGTAGTATTAGACCCAACTTTGTTATTGAGTAAGCATTCAGTAAACCCCGTATGATTAGAACTGGTAAAGCCGGCATAGATTGT